>Ga0257116_1001484_pt1 | contig 14921 bp, 13 predicted proteins | sample SI112_120mmetaG_FD_190150 | JGI IMG/M metagenome (GOLD analysis project Ga0257116, IMG submission 190150) | Marine microbial communities from Saanich Inlet, British Columbia, Canada - SI112_120m | ecosystem: Environmental > Aquatic > Marine > Inlet | place: Canada: British Columbia | collected...
GGACGCCTACAGAGGAGCTTGGTTAGTGACCAATGAAAATCTCAGGATAGTTTTTAAGGGAAGCATAATAAATGGACTACAAAAACCCGACCTCTCATTTATAAACCTCGCTGAATGGTGTGGTCTTTCGGAAGGACAGTATTATGAGTTAATGGAGATAGTGTCGGATATAGATATAATCAAAGACTGTGTACATGCGGAGTTTCGAGAGACTTTCAAAGTCGATAACTTCGCGGCAGGAAGCGACGTTTTTTTCAAAGTATTGACGGCTGACGTAGGCAGATTAAGACAAGAAGTCAGGGAGACCATTTTGTCATATTTGGCTAACTAGGGTCTGCAGTGGCTGCAAATTAGCCCTGAGCAAAAGGTGCTTATATCAGAAAGGTACGGTGGTATGGACATCGGCGAGCGCAAAGTTATTGACAGTCGAACGGAATCCTCGATGGCTAGCTCATGGAGGGAGTATCTATGTGTTGAGCGACTTGGTGATGAGGAGTTCGAACTAACTGTCCGTGGCTACGGTTATCTTGGCGAAGTCGCTGATTATGCCGACGAGGATGGCGACTTTGAGCTACCCGAAGAGATCGACGGCCAGTATGTTGCTGGTGTGGAGGACGGCGAATTCATCGTCGGGGGAGATCTGGTCATCCAGTCAGAAGATGACGGCAGTGTCCGCTTCTCAAATTCGTCACAGATTGAAGTTACTGAATGGCTCGAACAGGTAAAGGGACTATTCCACATAAGGTCTGAAACCGTACAATTTTGATCGGCTTGGCCTATTATAGGGGGGCACCCCTACTGGCCCTAGCCCACCCCAACGATCTCAGCATATTTATTTATTATTTTATATCCCAGCGGCGGTACAGCAGGATGAGCACCATCACCGGCACTGAATGGCCATATAGAGGCGGGATGGGTGGGCGCTGCTTTTGGGTCAGAACCCACGGCGATCCGCACTAATTGTTCCGTGGATCATTCAACGGCGACAATTGCTTCAATTTCTACCTTAACATCTGGTCGGAATAGTCCCGCAACATACACCCAGCTCATAGCAGGCGGACCATCAGGAAAAGTATCCTTGTTTGCTTTTTGAATTAGCTCTCTATTGGTCGGCTTATTGATCAGAAAAACAGTGATCCTAGCTATATCATCTGGGACGCCCCCTTCAGAGGCTACGTCGCCCTAATGTTGGAAAGCGCTTGTTCGTACTGCGCTTCTAATCCTTCGACTATGCTGCCGTCCATAAGATTGCCAACCTGCCCCGCAAGAACAAGAGGGCGACGACCAGCGGGGACTATCGCTAGATTCCAATAACCCGTTACAAGTGCTGGCGCATTGGCTGGATCAATAAACGTTAGGCCCAAAATTTTATCCTGCTTGATAAAGTTTATTACGATTACTACGATAAATTGCAGAAGTATACGGCTTCAAAGGTTCCGTATATGTTACAAGAAACCCTTATATTAATAACTCTTTACACATATTTTTCAATTGTTCCAAAATACGTAAATCCTTAAATCGAAACAGATCTATTTCTCTATTGAAGTCGAAATCCTTGAATTTTAACCTGAATTCATCAATAAATTCCGAATCTTGTTCGAGCATTAAAGTATTTTTCAAAGAGTAAGCGTATAAAACGTGCGATCTAAAATCTTTTTGTGCCAGTTTTTTAAACCAATTAATGCATTCCTCATTGTTTCCACTGGCAAAATAACCGAGTAGGACACTTGATATCAACACATCAACGCTACCCTCTATACCAATATGAGGGGAAAGTTCATGGGCCTTCAGCAAATATTCTAATGCATCTTGACCCTGCCCGGACAGCGCTAAAACTGTGCCATAACCCCACAAAATTCTTGGATCATTCGGATTGAGTTGGTACGCTTTCTTGCCATACTCAATAGATGTCGTGTGATCGTTATGCAAATTCAGATATACCCTACATAACATTCTATAACATTCAAAATCATTTTCGTTTATCTCTTGCGCCTTTTCTATTAATTGGTTGACACTATCGATATTAAATTCCGCTGATTCCTTAAAAAACCCCCGCTGTAAACCGCCGCCAACTGCACACGCCTTCCAAGCATAGGCTGATCCATTATTTGGATCTAACTCAATGGCCTTGTTGAAAAATTTAACAGCCTCTGTGTGTGATCCTTCTTTATATTTATGATGAGCTCTTTTCCCTTTTAGCAAATTTTCATATGATGTAAGATCATTCGTGGGTTTTCTATGCACCCGTTCTAAAGTCTTGACCTCAATTTCTCCAGTCAATGAAAACATAACATTTTTTACAATTTCATCCTGCACTTCAAAAATATCATCCAGTACACGGTCGTACCTATTGCTCCACAACGTGTTTTCCTCTTCTGGGTCTATAAGCTCCACCGAAACTCTCACCCGATGTCCTGAAGATCGTATGCTTCCAGATAGGATAAAATTTGCATGAGATTGTTTTTTTATATTTGCTATATTTATATCCTTTCCTTTTAGCGAAAAAGCAGCCGCATGAGAAATTATTTCTATGCTATTAATTAGAGAAAATTCCGTAATAATATCCTCAACGATACCGTCAATAAAATCATCGTTTTCATTATTTTTATTTAAATTCCGAAATGGAAGAACAAATAACCTTAATTTTTTATTTAGGGGTGCATCTACTTTATTTCCACCTGTTAATTCCACTTCCAAATCTGATGCCGGAGAAATTTGATAAACTGAAATATTGTCATCCATATTCTTTAAAGTTTTTTCTCCCAAGTTTTCAATAATTGTATTTATTTTCTTTACTATATGTTGATGCACTGTTTTAGAAATTAGAATACAATTTGGTTCACATAACCCTTCTAACCGAGCGGCTATGTTTACTCCTACACCAAAAATATCGTCACCTTCAACTATGATATCATCTAGATGAACGCCAACTCGAAATTCCATCCGGCGATTATCTACAATAATATTGTTTCTATCGCAGATCAATTTTTGAAATTCTATTCCAGCATTAACACAATCAACAGGACTACCAAATTCAGCTATCACAGAATCTCCGGCTGTATTAAATACACGACCTCCATATTCGGTTATGGTGTCTTCTATAATTTTCCTACAAGCTTTAATTCCAATAAGAGTTTCTTGCTCATCGTCCTCCATCATGCCGCTGTAATTGACACAATCAGTTGCTAAGATCGTAGCGAGTTTTCGTTGTGGTTTAGACATGAGTGCTAACCTGAATATCTATTAATTGAGAATTTACGTGCCAACTTCAACACAGTGTAGTTATAGCATGGAAAATATGGTGTGTGGAGTGTGGAGTCTTGGGGAACGGGCATTTGCTGGTTTTATGTAATTTGCAGCCATTTGTTTAGGACCTTGAGTGGGCGGAGGTCTACTAAAAGGACCTACGCCACATAAGGGTTAAAACCACTGAAATTTGATCGGCTCGGCCTATTATAGGGCCCCCCCCCCAGTGGCCTTAGCCCACCCCAACGATCTCAGCATATTTATTTATTATTTTATATCCCAGCGGCGGTACAGCAGGATGATCACTATTACCGCCGCTGAATGGCCATACAGAGGCGGGATGGGTGGCCCAGACTTGATGTAGAATGTTCGGCTAGCGTTCGGTTGGGCACTGAATAAACCAACAAAGGCCTAGCCAGTTTTATCTAAGTTATTGATTTAATTGGTGCCGGCGACAGGAGTCGAACCCGTGACCTACTGATTACAAATCAGTTGCTCTACCAACTGAGCTACGCCGGCATTGGGGGCAGGTTGTAGTCGGTTGTGGCCGTTGGCTCAACCGTCTTTTGTTCCGCCCCGGCATAACTCGTCCAGCGCCAAAACGCCGCTCTCAAAATGCCGCCTTCAAGGCGCCGATCTCAAAACGCCGCCATGCGCTGAAAATTTGGTCCGGCGGTGGCCGCCGCCGGGCCTGCCACCGCCAGGCCGCCCTTGATCACCAGACGGTGGTTCTCCCGCCGCGAGGCCATGCGAATGTCGTCGCCCGGATTGCCATCCACCAACAGGAAATCCGCCGCCATGCCCACCGCCACCCGGCCCTGGTCCGCCAGATCCATCAGATCGGCGCTGCTTGATGTACCAAAACGCAGGGCGTCCACCGGGCTGACGCCCAGATCGGCCATGTATTCCAGCTCCATGGCATTGGCGCCGTGATGGTTGAACGGGGTGCCCGCGTCCGTGCCCATGGCGATGTTGCCCCCCGCCTGGTAGTACATTTGCAGCGAGCGGCGGTGGTTCTCCGAGATGCGTTCCGCTTTTTCAACCACATAGGCCGGGATGCCGTTTCGGGCGTTGTCCAGAATATTGCGCAGGGCCGAGACCGTGGGCACCAAATAGGTGCCCTGGGCCAGCATCTCGCGGACACAGGTCTCGTCCATGAAAATGCCGTGCTCGATCGAGGTGATGCCGCCGCGAACCGCATTCAAAATGCCGTCCCGGCCCTGGGCGTGCGAGGCGCTGCGGCGATTGAAACGCCGGCCCTCGGCAATACCGGCGGCCATTTCCTCGGCCGTATAATGGGCATCCTCCGGGTTCACTCCCGGTGTCATGACGCCGCCCGTGGCCATGATCTTGATTAGATCGCTGCCGGCGTGGATCTGTTCGCGCACCGCGCGGACCACCTCGTCGATACCGTCGGCGATGCGGCCAGAGCGGTTGCCGTGTCCCCCGGTCATGCAGATCACCCGGCCAGAGGCGCGGATCGTCGGGCCCATTTGCTGGCCCGAATTGACCGCGTCACGCACGGCGAATTCCAGAAAATCCTTGCCGCCGCAATCGCGCAGCGCCGTGATGCCCCCCGCCAGCGATGTTTGCGCCCGCTCCAGCGCCTTCATGGTCACTTGCCCCGGCAACAGTTTATCGGCGGCGGTGCCCGGGTCACCCTCGGCGCCCAGGCACAGATGTACGTGGCAATCAAACAGGCCCGGCATCAAGGTGCCGCCCGTGGTGTCGATGTTCTGGCCGGCGAAGCCGCTGAACTCGCCGCTTGGCGCTACCTTTGTGACTTTGCCGTCCTCGACCAGGACCGCCTGGCCGGCGACGATTTCGCTGCCCCCGTCATACAACAGGCCGCCGGTGTAGAGTTCTGCCATCAAAAGATTCCTTTGCTCAATATCACTTATATTCTCAATATTTTTTAGTAGTAACCTGGCGATTTGCGGCCCAGGCCATCGAACAACTCGCCCACGCGGAGGAACCAGGCAAAGACCGGATCGTCTTCGGCCAAGATCCGAAAGTCGCTGATGGTGCGGGCCCATTGAAAGGCGCCGAAGACGGTATAATCGGCATAGTTCGGTGTTTCGCCGCCCAGGAAAGCCTGCCGGCGCACGGTCAGGCGCAGGGGCGTCAGGGCGGCGCGGAAAGCTTCCACGCGTTCCTCGCGCCCGGCCTGAACCTCTTCGAGGGGGCGGCCGAAAATCTTTTCCCGGCTGGCCCGGATGTAGTTCCTGTCCTCGGCCCGGACGTGTTCGTAGATATCCATCAGAACCAGGGGGGCAACGCCGGCGTGCACCACCGAATTTGTCCAGCTATGGACAAAGTAGCACAGGCCCCGCCCGGCCTCGCCGCCAAACAACGAGGGGCGGTCGGGATATTGCGCCTCCAGATGCTCGGCGATGGCATTTGAATCGCCCACCAATTGGCCATTGTCCTCGATAATCGGCACGGTGCGGAAATCCGGCCCGCCCCGATCCTTGCCGATGTCTTGAATGGCGGTAAAGGCGGTGCCGCGGTGTTCATAATCCAGGCCCTTGTGGGCCAGGGCCATGCGGGTGCGCCAGCAATAGGGGCTGAAATTACGGCCGTCCCGACCCGCCAGATCATAAAATACGATTGCCACCCAAGGTCCCCCCAATGGATATGCGCCAGCCGAAAGGGCGTAGCGAAAATTCGCGGCCCTACCTTAAAGCATGTTCGGGCGCGGCGCTATCGGGGTGGCTATCCGTCCGGCTTGGCAACGGGGTTTGGTTTGAAGGCACCGCGCGGGCCTGCTGGGCGGGGACCAGAAAGGCCTTTACGCGGGCCAGATAGTCCGGGTCCTGTTCGGCCCAATCAAGATCCAGATCACCGATGATCATGCCGTTGCTCCCTATGCCTCAGGGTTGTTGGCGGTTGTTAGCGGTTATTGCCAGGGTTTCAAGGTGCCGGGGCAATGGGGCGGGGTGTTGGCGCGATTGCGGCAATATTGCGGCGCGAAGACCCTTGCGCGGGCAGGTTTTCAAGGTTAAAGCCAAGGCATGTCTGTCTTTCTGGCCCGGCGGTTTTTGTCATTTCTGATCACCGTATCGCTCGCTTCGGTGATCGTTTTTCTATTGCTCGAGGTGCTGCCGGGCGATCCTGCTTTGACCATGCTGGGCGTCGATGCCCCCGACAGCGCCATCGAGGCCCTGCGCCTGGAACTGGGCTTGGACCGCCCGGCCATTGTCCGCTACGCCGCTTGGATCGCCGGGCTGTTTCAGGGCGAGATGGGGTTGTCTTATGTCTACCGGGTACCGGTCACGGAATTAATCGGCCAGCGCCTGCACGTCACACTGCCGCTTGCCATCGGCGCCATGGTGGTGGCGACCTTGGCATCCCTGACCCTGGGCATATTCGCCGCCACCAACCACAACCGGGTCGGTGACTACGGTGTCATGGGCTTTTCCCAACTGGGCCTGGCGATCCCGGATTTCTGGTTCGGCATTCTGCTGATCATCCTGTTCGCGGTGATCCTGCATTGGCTGCCTTCGGGCGGCTTTCCCGGTTGGGACGATGGCATCTGGCACGGCGTCCGTTCGCTGCTGCTGCCCATCTTGACCCAGGCCTTGAGCCTGACGGCGATCATGACCCGGGTTACCCGCTCCTCGGTCCTGGAAGTGGCGCGGGAAGACTATGTGCGCACGGCGCGCGCCAAGGGGCTCAGCCGCCGGGCCGCCTTGTGGGGTCACGTCCTGCGCAATGCCCTGATACCGGTGCTGACCATCGGTGGGCTGTTGGTGGCCACCGTGGTCACTGGCACCCTGGTGATCGAAAACGTGTTCGCGCTGCCGGGGGTGGGCAAGTTGATTTTCGATGCCATTTCGAACCGTGACCTGATGGTGGTGAAGAACGTCGTGCTGTTGTTCGCGGCAATCGTGGTGGCGGTCAATTTCGTGGTCGATATCCTGTACGCCATGGTTGACCCCCGTATCCGGGTGCATACCTGATGGCGGCGCTCATGGCAAAGCAGACGACAATGCAGACGACAGCGCCGGGGTTCGTCCACCGCGCCCTGCGCCACCGTTCTTTCATGATCGGGATGATCTTCACGGGCACGATGATTATTCTGGCCCTGCTGTCGCTGATCTGGACGCCCCATTCGCCGACCGAGATCATCATTGCCCAGCGCCTGAAACCGCCCAGCCTGATCCACTGGTTCGGCACCGATCAATTTGGCCGGGATATCCTTTCGATGATCATGGCCGGGGCCCAGACCTCGATCGTGGTCGGCCTGATCGCGGTCAGTCTGGGCGCGGTGTTGGGCGCCGCCCTGGGCCTATGGGCCGCCGCCCGGCGCGGCTGGACCGAGGATGTGATCATGCGGCTGAGCGATTTGAACATGGCCTTTCCCGTGATCCTGATCGCCATCCTTTTGACGGCGGGCTGGGGGCCGGGCATCACCAACGCCATCATCGCCCTGGGTATCTTCAACATTTCGCTGTTCGCCCGTCAGGTCCGCGCCGCCGGCATCGCCATGTGGGAGCGGGAGTTCATCTTGGCCGCCCGCGCCGCCGGCAAGGGCAACCTGGCGATTACCATTGAGCATATTCTGCCCAACATCATCTCGGTCATCGTGGTACAGGCGACGATCTCCTTTGCCGTCGCGATCCTGGCCGAGGCCGCGTTGAGCTATCTGGGCGTCGGCTCGCAACCGCCCGATCCAAGCTGGGGCCGGATGTTGAGTGAAAGCCAAAGCTATATTTTTCTCACCCCGATCATTGCCCTCTGGCCTGGTCTGGCAATCGTGTTCTCGGTGTTGGGGCTGAACTTGATGGGCGACGGCCTGCGCGATCTGGTCGATCCGCGCCTGGCCCGGCAAAGGTAGGCGGAAAATGGCCTTGCTCCAGGTTGATGATCTACGGGTCGAGCTGCAAACCAGCCGGGGCATGGTGCCCGCCGTACGCGGTGTCTCGTTCGCGCTCGAGGCCGGCGGTACCCTGGGCGTGGTGGGCGAGTCCGGCTGCGGTAAATCAATCACCGCCCTGGCCTTGATGGGCTTGCTGCCCGACGGCGCGCGCACCAGCGGGCGGATCGGACTGGACGGCGATAATCTGCTTGATCTGGATGAAGACGCCCTATGCCGCATTCGCGGCAACCGCATTGCGATGATATTTCAGGAACCCATGACCTCGCTTAACCCGGTACATCGGATTGGCCGGCAGATCGCCGAACCGCTGCGCCTGCATCGCGGCCTGAAGGGCGCCAATGCCCGCGACGAGGTGCTGGGGCTGTTGGACCGGGTTGGCCTGCCTGATCCGGCCAGGCGCATTGATGCCTACCCACACCAGATGTCCGGCGGCCAACGCCAGCGCGTGATGATCGCCATGGCCTTGAGCTGTTCCCCCGATATTCTGCTGGCGGACGAGCCGACCACTGCCCTGGACGTTACCATCCAGGGCCAGATCCTGGACCTGATCAACGAACTGGTGGAAGACAGCGGCATGGGCCTGATCCTGATCAGCCATGATCTGGGCGTGATCGGTGAAACCGCCGACAATGTCGCCGTCATGTACGGCGGTGCCATGGTGGAACAGGGCCCCACCGATCGTCTATTCGCCCATTTGGCCCATCCCTATAGCCAGGGTCTGTTCGCCGCCGTACCGCAGCCGGGCGAAGCGCGCGATGGACCCTTGCGCACGATCCCCGGCACGGTGCCCGAACTGGCCGACCTGCCCCCCGGCTGCGCCTTCGCCGACCGTTGTGCCAGGGCCTCTGATATCTGCTGGGGCCAGGCGCCGACAATGGAACTGGTTGGCCCGGATCGTCCGCGGGATCGTCAGCGGGATCATCAGGCCGCCTGCCATCACCTCCGGGCGGCGGCGCCATGAGCGATATCGTCCTGCTTACCGCAGATCTGCACCGCCAATTCATCTTGCCGCGTGAAAGCCTGTTCCGCGCGCCTGAAACCGTTTACGCCCTGAACGGCATTGATTTAAGCATCGAACGCGGGCGCAGCCTGGGTATTGTCGGCGAGTCTGGTTGTGGCAAGTCGACCCTGGCGCGGTTGTGCATGGCTCTGGATACGCCGACGGCGGGCCGGATCGAGGTTATGGGGCAGGATTTGGCGGCACTCTCGGCCATGGATCTGCGCCGGGCGCGGGCGCAATTTCAAATGGTCTTCCAAGATCCCTATGGCTCCCTGGATCCGCGCCATACCGTGCGCCGCATCGTGGGGGAGACATTAGGGCCGCGGATTGCAGACCGGCAGCAGGCGATTGACCAGGCCATGGACGCGGTCGGGCTGCGCGCCAGCGACCTGGACAAGTATCCCCACGAGTTTTCCGGCGGCCAGCGCCAGCGCATTGCCATCGCCCGGGCCCTGGTGACCCGGCCCAGCCTGATCGTGGCGGACGAACCGGTGTCCGCCCTGGATGTTTCCGTGCAGGCCCAGGTTCTAAATCTGATGCAAGAGCTGCAACGGAATTTCGGCGTCACCTACATGCTGATCAGCCACGATCTGGGCGTGGTCGATTACGTTTGTGACCAGGTGGCGGTGATGTATCTGGGCCGGGTGGTGGAATATGCCAGCCGCGCGCAGCTGTTTACCAAAGCCATGCATCCCTATACCCAGGCGCTGTTCGACGCGGTGCCCCGCATGGCAACGGGGACCGCCGCCGGCCGGCGAACGAAAGCGAAGCGGCGGGTGACATTGCAGGGCAATGTGGGCACACAGACGCGGCGGGCAACGGGCTGCCCCTTCGCCGAGCGTTGTCCAAAGGCGGAAACGCGCTGTTTCGAGGAAATGCCCGAATTGCGAAAAATCGACAATGGACATATGGCGTCATGCCACTTTGCGTGACACAATAGGCGCAGATCGTTGCCACGAGGCCGGAGAGTAAATTCCTGATGACCGAGGTTGTCACCTTCGAGCAGGCCCGTCGCCGGCACCACCCCAAGGCCGGCGGCTCCAACCCCAGGGGGAAATCACCATTCTTCAATCGACAGGAGTTGAGCGACATACTGCAGTCCTATAGCCGCGGCGTCATCGCCGGCGATTGGTTGGACTATGCCGTTGATTGGAATGAGACGTGTGCTGCCTTCGCCATCTATGGCCAGGTTTCGGCGGTGCCCATGTTTTCCATCGTCAAACGCTCCAAACAGGGCCGGCGCACGGCGGGTTATCAATTGGTGGGACGCGGCGGCGTTTTAAAATCCGACCGTACCCTGGGCGCCGTATTGAAAATGTTGGACAGCCGGCGGACGGCTTTGGTCAAATCATAAGTTATGGCAGATCGTATCGCGGATTGCGCCGATCTGCTGGCGGACTTGCGCGGCAGCGGCCGGCAATTGCAATACCTACCCATTGATCTACGCCCCCGTACCGAGGACGAAGCCTACCAGATACAGCTAGCCCTGCATGAGCGTTTGTCCACCGCCGGGCACGGGGCCCGCGTCGGCTGGAAGATCGGCTGCACCACCAAGGTGATGCAGGAATTTCTAAATATCCCCGCACCGTGCGCCGGCGGCATCTTCGAGCGCGGCCTGTGGCAGAGCCCGGCCAGCTATGATTTCGAGGCATTGCGCAAACCGGGCGTGGAGTGTGAGATCGCAGTCCGCCTGGCCAGGGGGGTGCCGATATCCGGCGCGCCATTTGATCAAACCAGCATTACCCCCTACGTGGGATCTGTCATGGCCGCCATGGAAGTGATCGAGGAGCGCTTTTTCGACTTCCACGACGAGGCGGTGGATGCGCCGACCCTGATCGCTGATGATTTCTTTCACCTGGGCGCCGTCTTGGGGCAGGCGGTGCCGGCAACAGAGGCCTTGGATCTGGCTTCGCTCGGCGGGCAGACCTGGATCGCGGATCAGTCGATGGGCACGGGCCTTGGCGCCGATGTCATGGGCCATCCCTATGCCGCCCTGGCCTGGCTGGCCAACCATCTGGCGCAGTATGATATTGGCTTGGCGGCGGAGGACGTGGTTCTGACCGGCTCCATCGTGACCACGAAATATCCCACCGCGCCATCACGGGCGGTCACGGAAATCGCCGACCTGGGCCGGGCGGTCTGCAATTTCGCCTAGTATGCGCCGGTCATCGCCATTCCTTGGTGTTTCGGCAACTTTCTATTCATGACTTGCTGGCATGATGGCGCCATGTTTCAATTAACCTGAGGGTACCCTTGTTTGATGGCGAGGGCTGAATGGTTGTGACGGCAGGCAACGACAAGGCTGAAGAAATTCACCCAATCGAAACGGAGAAGATGGATCAGGCGATCTGTATCTTCTCCGCCGACGGCAGCCTGTTGTATTTCAACAAGGAGTTTCTTGAATTCCTGAGCTTGCCCGAAAGTGTCGTTTTTGTCGGCGCGCGGCGTGGGGACATCATCGAATATCTCGCCGGACGGGGTGATTTCGGCCCCGGCGATGTCCAGCAATTGGTTGCCGAACGCCTGCACTTCTATGACCACAACACGGCATGCCGTTACCAACGTCGGACCCCCACGGGGCGTTTCCTGGATTTTCGCCAGCAGATCACACCGGACGGCCAGATCATTACCACCTATACCGATATAACCGCGGCCCACCGCCTGGAAGCCGCGGTTGGCACCATTGCCGATGCGGTTTCCCGTTCCGTCGGGCGGGGCTATTTGCAGAACTTGGCCAATGCCCTCTCGCGCGCTCTTGACCTGCAGTGGGTGATCATCGGCATGGCCGATGACTGCGAGGCCGAAAACATCGAGACCCTGGCCGCCAGCCGCAATGGCGAGACCGTTGAGAGTATAAGTTATCGTCTGCAAGGCAGCCCCTGCGCTAATGTTATCGACCAGGAAATTTGCGTGATCCCTAGTAAGGCGCACCAGCTGTTCCCGAATGACAAGACCCTGGTTGAACTTGGTATCGAAAGCTATATCGGCGCGCCGCTGTTCGATGCCGACGGCAAGTCATTGGGGATTTTGGCGGCCTTCGATCCAAATCCCCTGGAAGGCGAATCTATTGCCAAATCGGTGCTGGAGATCTTTGCCTCGCGCGCGGCGGCGGAAATGAACCGGCTGAAAACTTTCGAGGAACTGCGAACCAGCGAGCGCCGGTTCCGCGACTTTGCCGAGATCGGCTCCGATTGGCTTTGGGAACTGGACGCGGACCTGTGTTTCAGCTGGGTCTCCGACAATGTCGAATCCATCGTTGGTCAGCCGGCGGAATATTACATTGGCAAGAGCCGCGATGACGTGCTCGCCGCGGAGAACAACCCGGATGTATGGGCCGAACATATGGCCGACCTGCGGGCCCGTAGGCCATTTAGGGACGTGCACATCCGCCGGGTATTTCCCAATGGCCGAGAGATATGGATCCGAAGCAGCGGCAACCCGGTGTTTGACGAAGATGGCTTGTTCAAAGGCTATTTCTGCGCCAGCGCGGACGTCACCGAGCAAATGGCCGTTCGGCGGGAAGCGCAATCCGCCAGCGAGCGCCTGGCAGAGGCCATTGGCGGCGCCAATGATCCCGTGGCGCTGTACGATGCCGAAGACCGCTTGGTCATTTGCAACGATGCCTATGGCGATATGCTACCGACCCTGGCCGGAAAATTGCGCCCCGGCATAACATTTCAGGAGGTCGCCGCCGCGTTCGCCGGCGACACCGGCGGTCCCGCGCCCTATGACCTTGAAGCCCGAATAACAGAGCATCGTGAAGCACGCCGGCCGCGTGAGTTTTCACTGGCCGATGGCCGGTGGTTCCTGGTCAATGACAAGCGCCTGTCCGACGGCGGCACCATCGTTGTTGTCACGGACATCACCGAGCGCAAGGCAACGGAACAGCGCGCGGTTGACAGCGAAGAACGCCTGCGCGCCATGTTGGAGGCAGCGCCCGTGCCATTGGGGGTCATCTCCGAGCGGCGCTTTGTCTATGCCAATGCATTGGCCAATGACACGTTCGGTGTCGAGAACGGCTCTCTCGTCGGTCGAGACATCACGGAATTTTATGACAATGCTGACGAGTATCAGAAAGTAATGGATGAAGTTGCCCGTGCTGGGCACGTTTCAAACTTTGAAGTGCGTCTGCGCCGGTTGGACGGCACGCCGTTTTGGGCAGCACTAAGCGCCAGCCCCGCTGAATACGACGGCAAGCCGGCGGTGCTTTCCGGCCTCGCGGATATCACCGAGCGCAAACAGGCCGAGGTGGAACTGCGAGAGGCAAAGGAGCGGGCCGAGGATGCCAACCGCGCCAAGTCGCGTTTTCTGGCCAGTGTCAGTCACGAACTGCGCACGCCGTTGAATGCGATCATCGGCTTTTCCGAAATAATCGGAACCGAGATGTTCGGCGCGATCGAAAATTCCACCTATGTGCAATACGGCAAGGACATCCAGCTTAGCGGCCAATTGCTGCTGGGTTTGATCAGCGATATCCTGGATCTAAGTCAAATCGATGCGGAAGAAATGACCTTGCGGGAAGGATCCGAGGATCTGCGCCACCTCGTTGATGAGTGCGTGCGCATGTTTGGGGAACGTGCCGGCGCGTTGGATACCGAGATTTCCGTCGATTTGTCCGGCGCGCCGCGAACCATCAACGTTGATGGCCGGCGTTTGAAACAGATCCTGGTCAATCTGCTCGGCAATGCGATCAAGTTCACGCCGGCCGGGGGCTATATCAAGGTCGGGGCCGAATTGACCCCGGACGGCGACTTGATGCTGGAGATCCAAGACAGTGGTATCGGCATGGCCGAGACGGATATTGACCGGGCGCTGGAGCCATTCAGTCAATTGGATACCAATTCACTGTCAGGACAGGAAGGCGTTGGCCTGGGTCTATCCATAGCCAGCCGGCTGACCGCATTGCACGGCGGCCGTCTGCAAATACGCAGCGAGCTCGGCATTGGCACCCGGGCCCAGATTTTGTTGCCCGCCGACCGTATACTTGATCGCGGTACCAGCCCGGAATTTCTCGACGCATAGAAGTAAGCGCTCCCAGGCGTGGTGGTATATGCTTTCCCGATTGACGGCGATCATGAGGGCGGCGGTATGCGGAACAGCGAAACACGAATTTTGACCACCCACGCGGGCAGTTTACCCCGGCCGGGAGAGCTGCGCCGACTGCTGGCGGCGGGCGAGGCGGGGGCAGGAGACGAACTGGATCAAGCCATCGAAAGCGCTACCGTCGAGGCCTTGGATAAACAGCTCGCCGCCGGTCTGGACGTGGTCAACGACGGCGAGATGGGGCGGGAAAGCTTCTTTACCTATGTGCGCTATCGCATGACTGGTTTTGGCGGCCACAGCGACCGCAAGCTAATGGCGGATATGACCATGTACGAGGGTTACCGCAAAAAGCTGTTGTCCATGACGACCGAGGAAAACCGAGTGTCGTTGATGAAGGCGCCCAAGGCGGTGGCGCCGGTCAGTTACCGCGACAATGCCGCCATTGATCGGGAATGCGCCCGTATAAATGGCTTGCTGCGGCAGCGGAATGTTGCCGAGGCCTTCATGACGGCGCCCTCGCCGGGAATTATCGCCGCCGCCATGCAGAACGATCACTACCCAGATATAGAAAGCTATATTGATGCTCTGGCCACTGCCCTGTCGGTGGAATATCACGCCATCGTTGACGCGGGCTTGTTGTTGCAGATTGATGCGCCTGATTTGGCCATGGAGCGCCACGCCCTGTTTCAGGGGCAGCCCGTGGAGGCCTTTCTGAAATTCGCCAACTGTGTCATGGCCGCGATCAACCGG
>Ga0257116_1001487_pt1 | contig 14884 bp, 10 predicted proteins | sample SI112_120mmetaG_FD_190150 | JGI IMG/M metagenome (GOLD analysis project Ga0257116, IMG submission 190150) | Marine microbial communities from Saanich Inlet, British Columbia, Canada - SI112_120m | ecosystem: Environmental > Aquatic > Marine > Inlet | place: Canada: British Columbia | collected...
AGGCGCCTGCTTTCTTAACTGAGATTAATTCTCTAGCATTGTTACAGTTGATTTGGGCTACTGACTTACCAGATAATTGTATTTGTTGAAATAGCTTTTTTTCTACAAAGTCAAAGGTTGTAAAGTTTTCATCGGCAATTAGACGAAGGAGATTGTTTACATATTTCTCTTGATGAACAGAAGCAACTTCATTCCAATGAATTCGATTAGTACTAGAATATTTATCAAGAGTTTTCATTCTTGAATTATAGGTTAGTTTAATTATAAATTTCGTTTGAAGTGAGAGGGAGGGCAGGAGGTTAATTCCATGCTAGAATTATATTTCAAATGAAAATTTAATTGCTCCAGTTAAAGATACAGAAAATAGAACAAGAAGTAATACTAAGAGTATTGTGCTAATCTTTCTGTAACTCCGTCGTAATATGATTAAAACGTATATAAAGAGAAAAAGAATGCTAAAAAAGATTATCTGACTCAAGAGCATTATTTACCTAAACAATCTCCACAAAAGTAATCAATGAATCCACATAATTCAAATCACTTGAAGTAATCGTAGAAGAGGCATCAATTAGCACTGTATTGCCACCAGTGTTCCAAGTCAGTACTCCATTGGATAGAGACAAGTCATCATTGCTATGGTTGTCTTGTGCTCGGTAATGAAGCTCAATGGTGTCACCCACTCCGGAATGGATGACATTACTGCCAGAGGTTGCAGTGAACTGGAAGACATCATCACCATCACCGCCTGTTAGAGTGTCATCTCCCGCTCCGCCAAAGAGAGTGTCATTACCTGCACCGCCATTAATGGTGTCATTACCGTTCGAGCCCCATAGGTTGTCATTGCCTGCTCCACCATTAATCGTTACTGCATTAGTGAGAATAAAGTTAGTACTGGTTAAATCGACTATGTCATTACCTTCACCCGCATTGATAGTCTCTAGGTCAATGACTCTTGCTATAGAGTTAATACCCTGCGTTGTTGAAGAGAGCGTTAAAGAACTGTGATGCTCTGAGTAGACATCATCGATAAAGAAGACATCATTACCTGTAGTAAGAATGAGCGTATCGACATCATTGCCGCCATCAATCACATCACTAAACTTATTAAGACCCTCGAGGCTAATCTTCTCACTTGTACCAACTGAGTTATCGTTACTGACGTTCTTAGCATTATAGCCTGTGCCCCAAGTTGCGTCTGCTGTGAGGTAAATCGTGTCGTTGCCAGAGCCGCCCTGAACGAGGTCGTTACCACTAAGTGTATGAGCTGTCTCATTATCTTCTCTCAAAAGAATTTTGTCGTTAGAAGTAGACCCCCAAACTACCGCGCCCGGTGCAAAAGTATTAATGTCTGGATTTGTTTGAGCATACCAATCTAGAGCAGAATCGAATTCACCATCCTTTACTAGCTCTTGAACGTCCGGGTTGTTTCTGAGTACATAGAATTCATTAAAACCAGGAGCTCCTAATGTTGCCGGATTTACAAAATCTGGGCCAGTGTAGAGTGTGTAATCAAGTTTTGCCATGTTAAAGATAGTCTTTTCCCCATCAGGATGACTATCCCAAGCGTGATCCAGTTGTACAAAACTGAAGGTGCCATCCTGAGATTGTATCGGATACCATTTATTGGGATAAAACTTATCTGTTAGCTCTCCAAAAACAGCGAATGTAGTGTTTAGGAAAAAACCTTCGCCGTCATTAAGCAAAAGTAAATTTCCCTCCGAAATTCTCGCCAAGTCAATTTGCAAAGATTCGTTTTCGGCATGATATGAACTGTTAAATGACGATTGATCGGGAATGTATATATCTGTGAATCCATCATTATTAAAATCGATGAACTCAAGGTCATGCCCTGCATTAGAAGTCAATGGAAAATTGAATAATCGCGTGAATGTTTCGTCAGTAAAATTACCTGAGCCATCGTTTATCAGGATTTGTACGACACCCATTGGGGTGGTGTTACTCCAAACCATTGTTGAATTTATGAGGTCATTATCTCCATCATTATCCAAATCGATTAATTTGAGGACTAAATCATGAGATCGATACCTGACAACCATTTCTTCAGGGGCATCCCAACTTGACGTAAATTCGCTGTCAATACCATTGAACATTTCATGTTCGAAGAAGGGCCTGACGGGCAAAATTGTTTCATAATTAACCCAATCAGGTGGCTGATCTTCATAAACTTTTAAAACTGCCAGTCCACTATCACTGTTGAAATCCCCAACGATGAATTCGCCAATGCCATCACCGTCAATATCTCCAAATTCTATTGAGCTTCCGTTTGCAATGACCGACGTAGTAGCAGGCAAATATTTATGTTCGAAAGTCCCATTCTCATTCTTAAACAATGAAATTAGGGAATTCACTTCATTGTAAGTAATCGCAACGACGTCTAGATCGCCATCGCCATCGTAATCAACCAGAGTACTTTCATGGCTATCAATCGGCAGCCCCACCTCAAGTGGACTTGACAGATCCTCGTCGAAAAATATTGATTGTGCCGGCTTGACCGGAAAATCAAAAAAACCAATTGCTAAAATTTCATCATTTCCATCATCGTCAAAGTCGGCCACCCAGGGAGCTGCAGTACCAGGGATAGTGGCCCAATCGTAACTCTCAAAGTCACCATTTTGGTTAAAATTGATAGTATAAATCCGCCCGAAAGTATTTGTTCCATCTGCAACCCAACCCGAAACAACTAACTCATTGTTTCCATCACCGTCTAAATCACCTTGTCGGCCATAGTAGATCATACCGTCGTAGTCCGGGTTTCCTTCAGTGTAATAGTATTCTCCGACTTCACTGCTGAGGCTGAAAAATGTCTCGTCTATTGCTAAGTGAGTGAAGTCAAAATCGCCATTAATGAATCTCGGTACGTCTAAGTAGGGCTCTAATACTGAAGCATTAATAACTGTGGGATGTGTTGTCGCCATATTGAACTTTGTTGTATCTCTGAGTCACCCATAGTGTACACAAAGAAAAAATGACAATTCTTATTATTAATGCATATTTATGATTTATTCAGCAATGAGAAAGTAATCGCAAAGTCCAAATTTTATTTAATGTGTAAGTGAGGGTGTATATATCTATCCACGAAGTCAGAGGGAGTCCTCCCATCTCCATCAGTATTAATATAAGAAAACCTTCTCATACCGCTCAGTCCGTAGAATGTGATATATTTGGCGCACGAACTTCAATCAGACGTGGCCCGTCGTGATTCTTAGCGAGTTTGAGAGCCTCGGTTACAGCTTCTAGATCTGCAGCAATGCGCCAAAACTGCATTCCGCAGGAACGGGCGATATGTTCAAAATCCGGTGGCGTCGGATCACACCCAATGACGGAAACGCCGACCGCTTGCATGGACGTGGCAATCTCTTGATATCCGAAATTATTCCAGATCAGGAATGTGATCGACAGTTTTTCATCCACCGCGCACATCATTTCAGGTAGGCTGAATTGAGCCCCTCCATCACCGATAATACATATGACCGGGGCATCCGGTTCAGCAATAGCGGCCCCGATTGCGGCAGGGATGCCATACCCCAGCGCTCCAAAGCCCGTTGCAGCGTTGAACCAGCCGCCTGGGCGGTCATGATCGTAGTAAAGATTGCCAGCATAGATCGGATAAACTGAATCGCCTACCATCAGAGCATTAGGAACTGCTTCTCGCAGAGCTTGCAGAAAGTCGCAAAGCGCACGCATCTCGGGACCAATTTCTTCGAAGGCCTCTATGCGGGCTGCTTCCGCGCGCATTGCACCGACATCTGTCGGGGTATAGCCTTCAAGTCCTGCAAGAAGGACTTCAACGACTTCAATAGCATCACCTACAATTGCAAGTGTTGCTTCATGCCGAACCAATTGCTCAGGACAAAGATCAATCCGGATCAGCGACGGCATAGTCGCCATTGTGCCCGTGGCAAACATATCAAAGTCGGTCTGGCCCAACTCAGTGCCAATGGCCAGAACGACATCCGAGCTTTCGATCAGCCTCCGGACAGCTTTCAAGCTGGGGCTGGCCGGAACGCCAAGAGGGTGGCCGTACATTAGTCCACGCGCATTCACCGTTTGAACCACCGGCGCACCTAGTGTTTCAGCCAGTTCCCGTAGTGGAGATACCGCCCATTTCGCACCACCACCAGCTAGGATCAACGGTGCTTTGGCTGTGGTCAGCAAGTCCACGGCCTTTAGTATCATATTTGGATCAAGTTCTGAACAGGCGGGTTGTTCTAACACCCCGATAGGCTCCGAATACTTCTTCTCAGCGACATCCAATGGTATTTCTATATGCGTGGGCCCAGGGCGACCGGAATGAAACGGCTCAAAAACCCGTTCCAAAGCTGGAAGCAACCCTGCCGCACTCTTGATCCGTTCTGATTTTAACGCAACCGTTTGAACCATAGCTTGCTGATCAGGCAATTCATGAAGGTGCCCCAACCCCTTACCTAAACTGGATTGCATATTTACTCCTGAGATAACCAACATAGGTACGCTATCTGCACGTGCCTGTCCCATCGCCGTCAGTGTGTTGTACAAACCTGGACCAGTAATGACAAAGGCAACACCGGGTTTACCAGATGTCCGCGCATAGCCGTCGGCCATGAATCCCGCGCCCTGTTCGTGTCTAGGTGTTACATGACGAATACCGGACATCGCAAGTCCACGATAGAGTTCAACCGTATGGACACCGGGAATGCCAAACACTGTGTCTACATTACGTTTGACCAACTGGGAAACCAGTGCCTCTCCGATGCTTGTCATGTAGTCTCCAATGCCAGAGCTGATGAATGGGCAACAATGCGGTCGCAGGCTTTGTAAAATAACGGGTCTTCAATCGTCAATGCGATACGCACCCAATTTTCCAGCACGTCTCCAAAGGAGCTTCCAGGCATGACAGCGACATTCCCGTGTTCTAGCAGATGAAGCGCGTAATCGTCACCGTTCATACCGGTTTCCGAGACATCGATCATAACAAACATCCCGGCCTGTGGTCGATGCATATGAAGTGATGTTTCTCGCGACAGTCTGCTCCAAAGTTGATCAGCACGTGCGGCAAATCGCTTAGCCATTCCTACGGCAACGCTTGATCCATCACGAATGGCTCTTTCCGTCATATCCGCAATAAATGGTTGATTTCCGAATAGCATTGTCTCAGACAATGGTAGCAAGGCCTTAGTAAAAGCACACGGACCAATACACCAGCCGCTCCGGAAACCAGGAGCAGCGTGCGATTTCGAAATTGAAGAAACCACAATCACCCGATCAGCCAACTCGGACCGGGACAGCGGCGAAGAAAACTTAGCACCATCAAAAACTAGCTCCGAGTAGACTTCATCGGAAATAATCCACAAATCATGCGCAATCGCCAACGCACCAATCGCCTCTATTTCAGCATCAGTAAGAATTGAACCGGTAGGATTGTGTGGTGTGGTCAGCAAAATTGCGGAGGTTTTAGGACTGATACGTTCTGCAATATCTTGTACTGCAATGCGAAAACCATTTTCCGGCCTCAAAGGCACAGGCACCACATTAGCTCCGCTGGCGCGAATGACGCCTTCGTATGTAGCATACATTGGGTCTCCGACCAGAACTTCACACCCGGATTCTGCAACCCCCATAAGCACTGTGAATAGCGCGGTTTGCGCGCCCGGAAAGCACAGGACTTGATCATTGGTGATTTGCCTTTGAGACCTGTGTGCATAGCGCTTAGCCAATGCATTTCTTAGTCCGGTCTCTCCTGCGCCATTGGAATAAGTAGTGCGCCCATTGCGCATGGCGTCATATGCCGCTTCCACAAGTTCCGGTGGTGTTGGAACATCCGGTTCGCCAATTGTCATCTCGATGATATCATGCCCTTGTGCGGCCAATTCCTTGGCCTTTATATGGAGTCTCCATTTGGCATTGCCAAGGCCAGCCAGACGTTGAGTGATTGCCATTTCTTTCATGACTACCGCTTGCGTAAGTTGAAGTTAAAAAAAAGTGACAGGATTGGTAGGGGTTTTTTCATGCAATGATTGTATATCAACTTGAACTAAAGTCCAAATTTTGTTTGATGTGTGAGGGAGAGTCTTTTAGTTATAATCATTTGTATTTGATAAATCCATAAAATAATAATGAAAATTCTTGTTGTGTTATGTCATCCCCGAACTAACTCTTTAACCTCTCAAATAGCTCAATCATTTTCTGAAGGAGCCACTAAAGCAGGCCATCAAGTTGAAATATTAGATCTTTATAAAGAAAATTTTGACCCAATCTTAAGAATTGAAGATGAGCCAAATAATGGTAGTCTTGAAAACTATTCTCTAGAAGTACAGACTGAATTTGAGCGCCTCAATAACAATGATGCTGTTGTTATGGCTTTTCCTCTTTGGTGGTGGTCTGTTCCAGCTATGTTAAAAGGTTGGATTGATAGAGTTTGGAATTATGGATTAATGTATGGCTCTAATGGGCACAACGTAAAAAAAGGCCTAATGATTGCTGTTGCTGGCGCCACTAAAGAACAACTAATCAAAAGAGATTATGAAGCCGCAATAAATACTACTTTAAATATTGGAATATTAGATTACTGTGGTGTTGAGGATTCAGAGATTATGATTTTAAAAGAAACAAATAAAATAACAAAAGAAGAATGTCTGAGTTACATTAAACAGGCTTATGATAAAGGTCTTTCGTTTTAAAAGTCCAAATTTCGTTTGATGTGTGAGGGATAGTAGTTTTTTCTAATGATTTGGAATATATATCTTTCAATTTTTACTTGTTTCTGATGTAAATCCCCATTTCTCAATGTATTGAATGAATTTTTCAGATAAACCTTCGTTTATTAAATACTCCTTAGTAACTGGAATCTCTATTGGTGAAAAATTTTGATCAACCTCATACAATTTTGGGTAGTTATGATGAAGCATGCCTGCTCTTCCGAGCATAATCCAGTCAACACCTTCAGACATCGTTTTTTCAGCATCAAGGGGCGTTTTTATTGAACCTGCAACACCAAGTCTAGTATTGCCTCTTTTTAGCTCCGTAAAATAGGAGATAAGTTTTTTTCCTTTAAACTCCTCATCTTCAGGTTCCTTAAAAACGTCCCAGAGAGACATATCTAAAAAGTCAATCTTATCTGAGGTCATAAGCTCTTCAGCAAGAAGGATAATTTCGTTAAGCTTCAATCCAAACCTCTCAGGTGAAAGCCTTACTCCAATAATAAAGTCTTTATTGCAAACCCTCCTTATACCGTCAATAATTTCATACAGCAGCCTTGAGCGATTACTCAGGCTTCCACCATAATGATCATCACGTTTATTGATTTCTAAGCTTAAAAATTGGGCTAAGATATATCCGTGAGCTCCATGAAGTTCTACGCCATCAAAGCCTGCTTGCTCTGATCGGATAGCGGCCCCAATAAAGTCATCTCTGAGGTTCTCAACTTCACCACAAGAAAGTCCTCTAGCATTAAACTTTTTATTATCAGAAGGGCATACAGGTTTTTGTCCAATAAGTTCCTCGGGTGATCTCATACCGGCATGATGAATCTGGCAAATAGCAACACTACCACTCGCTTTAATTTTAGAAGAGAGCCTCTTTAAGCCCTCAAGGTGGTCATCAGAGAAGATACCAAGCTGTCCTGGAAAACCTTTTCCAATTGCTTGTACGTGTGAAGCGCAGGTCATAGTTAGACCAAAGCCCCCCTGAGCACGCATAGTAAGCCATCTATACTCTTCATCAGAAAGCCTTCCGTCCTCAAAGCTTTGGGTGTTAGTTAAAGGTGCAAGCATGAATCGGTTCTTAAGGCCTGGTCCTCTAGAAAGAGTTAAGGGGGATAGTAGATCACTCATTGTTACAACTTAATATTACTGGCTTAATAATACTGTGATTATATTCCAATCCTCTACAACAAACCCACCTATATACCATAGATGATTTAAAAAATTATCAGCAAAAGAAAAAATGCAATTACTAACTTGAGAATGTTCATAATTGAATTATAAGTCAATTAGAATTGAAGTCCAAATTTCGTATGATGTGTGAGGGAGTAATTAAGAATTTTCTACACCACCAAAACCGCTATGATAATTGCTGGTATCAAACATGATAGTATGAGTAATACAATATAAATATTGGTGATTCTTCGATTCGTAAAAAAAGTAGTCAAGAATCCAAAGAAAGTTGCTAGTCGTTTATTCATACTTGGATTACTATCAAATTAGAGTCACATATATGGAAACTGCTACAACTACAAAAGCAAAGATTATTGAAATTGTGATGTACTTCTTATTACTCATAATATTATTATAAGTCCAAACTTCGTTTGATGTGTGAGGGAGGTTAAACTAATCATTTTGGAGAACGTTGTAAACTAATGTTTCAAAATTAAAATTATCGTGGATAGCTTGTATTGCAATAATTCTACCTTTCTCAAAATCTATTACAAAAATTTGACCTCCAAATCCATCCATCATAACAATTGGTCTATTTATTCCTTGAAAGTGAGTATGAAATTGACCTGCGTATTTTTTGGTGTATCCCAATCTAAATCCTGAAGAGTATCTCTTATTTTTAGGAATAGCAGTATCATAAACACTCTTCAAATACTTGCCTACACAAGTATCTTGTTGCCAATCATTAAGTATTGCCCTGGCAACTCTTAAGTAATCATATCTATTTCCGTAAAATTGATTCCAAAATGTCTTATCGTTAACAGTTGCGTTCTCTTGTTTAAGAAAAAAAACACTATCTTCAATTTGAGCTTTTTCTTGAAAAACTTTATTTAATAGTTTTTGAAAATTATCTCCACTTTTATGAAGTACATATGTGCCTATGAAATTAGTTAAAAAACCATGATAGTTATGTTTAGGGTTTGACTTTTTTGAACCTTGAAGCTCATTTTGTAATATATCTTCAACTGGATAACTGTTATACCAACGATTTGAATTAATTATTCCGTTTTGAACCACATATTTATGGTCTCCAGCGTTCATATTCAATAAATCAATTAATTTTTGATTATCGTATAATGTATTTTTAGCAGCAGGCCAATCATCTATTTTTGCATCAATACCGGATATATAACCTTCACATATAGCATTACCAACAATATATGAAGTAATACTTTTACCTGCTGATTGAGATTGTAATTTGGATTGATTGTTGAATAGCTCTCCAAAACGATCTTTGGGTGTTATTTCATCAACAACTATCTTCCCATTTTCATATAGTAAGTAACTAAGCAATGCTGTATTTTGTACTTGATTTTTAACATCTTTATTGTTTCTCAAATCAAATTCAAAACTATAAGGGGTTTTTGATTTTTCAATATTGTATTTATATTCATCATTTGGCCATCTTTTGTAAAACCTATCCCATTCATTTAAATAGCTATCTAAAAAATAATAAAGTGTTTGATAATTTGGATTAGCATCTTCTGGTATTTCAGCTCTTTCGCCATACCTGTCAATTCCAGCGTTAGATGAGGTTGAAGCTGTTGATGAGGAATTAGTTGATGAAGGAGTATTATTACTGCCACTTCCACAGTTGTACACAAAATAAGTACCATCCGCTGAAACACTCTTGACTGGCTCACTACCATCAGGACACGACCCTGCAAAACTTTGGGCTGAGAAGAAGGGTAGAATCAAAAGTAGGAGAAGTTTCTTCATATTAGGATTATATTTCAACTTAAACTAAAGTCCAAATTTCGTTTGATGTGTGAGAAGGTTTATTTTGAAGCAAAATTAAGTCTATAAAAAAGGAAAACTGGAGTTTAAAGGAGAGCCAGTGTCTGTATAACAACTAGGCTAAATATAATAAGAATAGATAGCCAGAAGCCATTGAACCAACCGCTGCAATAATCAGATAGAGTGAAACAAGTCGAGCTTTTGCAAGCGAATAAATTGCAATCGCTGCTGGAATACTTGTAACACTACCTGCCAGCATAAAAGTCAATCCAACTGCCGGAGACATACCCAACTCTATTAAACCACTTATAAGGGGAATTGCAGCGTAGCCGTTTAGATAGGTTGGAATACCTAAGATAACAGCAAGAGGGAGAGAATAAATATTTTCCGAGCCTAGCCAGTTAACTATTAAATCGCTAGGCACATAAACAAGCAATAAACTTTCAAGTAAAAAAGCGAATGTGAGCCAACGTGTTAGAAAAATACCTATTGACAGCGTTTCATTGATGAATGTCTGGCGTCCCTTAGAGCTCTGCCAAAACTTGTATAAAATTACGGTTTTACCTTCGCTGGAACACGAGGTGGAGCAGCTAGGTTTAGCGATGTCTTTCAAAGCATCACTTAGATAACCAGCATTGCTAAGCAGTAAAGCACTGTAACCTGCTAGTAACCCCATTGCAACTGCTGATAGAGTTTTTATAAAGGCAAACTCAATACCCAGCTCAGCCGTAGTTAAGATGAACATTTCTGGGTCCATAATAGGTGAAGCTATACAAAAAGCCAGCACTGGTGCGATAGGGACGCCTGCTACCAAAAGACCTGCCACAAGTGGAATCACGCCACAAGAACAAAAAGGTGATAATGCACCAAAAATAGAAGCTACTGCAATTGCCTTTATTGGTTTACCTTGAAAAGTACTAGCAACAATTTGGTCAGCACCGCTTGCTTTTAGATACGCTGCCACTGCCACCGATAGAATAACAAAAGGCGAAATACGAATCAAAGCACTAAGCGTTGAAAAAAAACTATCAATTGCCTGTGAAGGCGATATGAAACCTAGAGTTATAATAATTACTAAAGAGATACCTACTGGAAAACCTAGTAATGAAGCTACTTTATTGGCGAAAAGAATTAAATGTTTTTGCCTTGTTTCAATAGCTATCTTCATTAATTTCTGATCAACATTCAGATTCTGAGCAACATTCAGAAGTCAATAAGTCAATTGCTGAATCTAATCTTTCAAAGTTTGCAGAACAATAAACCTCTCTACCATTTTTTGCTTGCATAATTAATCCTGCGTCCACTAATCTATTAAGATGAAAGTTTAATGTTGAAGGCGCAATAGACAACTGTTTGCCTACTTCTCCAATAATAATTCCCGAACTACCATATTTCATTATCAATTTATAGATTGAAAGTCTAGTTTTATGACCTAGTTCAGCTAATATTTTTACTAAATTGTTTTCATTCATAAAGTTATATTATACACAAAAAACTATATATCTAGAAATATAGATATATATATATAATTATTAAAATTCAATAAAATTTTTATAAAGGTTACAAAATTGAAATCGCTACTGGAATACTTGTAATACTAGGTGTCAGCATAAAGTCAATCCAATAGCCCAAATTTCGTTTGATGTGTGATGGAGGGTAAACTTATATCTACCCGAGCACGAGAGGGGCTCCCCCTATGGCTTCAAAGTCTGAATATATATGCGAGGGATAGTGGTTATTTATCAATATTATTCAATGAGTCATATCGATAACGATTAACAACTATCTATTTTTATAAGTCCAATTTAATATCCACCGCTTCAAACACATCATAGTCAAGCTGCAACAACATATCGATAAGATCGACAAACACCCAATTCTCAACTAGTAGATCGCCATCGCGACGCCACCAGTCGGCAACACGAACTGCGAACAACTGTCCCGAAGCTTTCACTCCCAACCAGTCCTTTGTCAAATAGCTTCCATGAGAAGGCCACCCGCCAGATGCCACATAATTTCCTTCTGCAAATCTGGTGAAATGTCCTTTGACAGCTTTGTCTAAATCTGAGCCGGGTTCACCGGTTAAACCAGTTTCCCCTTTTCGGCGTGGATCAAAAACATTTTCGTAAGGCATTTGGAACCGAGCAAACCCATCAATACCGATATAACTACCATAGCCAGCTGGTCCATACCACATCATGTTTTCATGCCAGTAGGGACGCCATGCCTCGTCTTTTGTGTAAAGGCACTTCAACATATCAAAGACCATATTGACGCTTTTTTTACTCTCAGCATCATCTTGTGGTGCCATCACAATCCCATCACAAGTAATGGGGCCGGGAATAAAAAACTCTTCACCAACGCTTGGAACAGGCAGTGGCCAGCGATCAATCTGTCGCATCAGGTCAATAATGTCAAAAAATAAATAGGATTCTAATGCGCGACCATCTTCCATGCGGTGAAATTCGCCAAATCGTATAAACACAATTTGTCCAGTTGCGGGAATCCCCATCCAGTCTTTCTTAAAGGTTCCAACAAGATGACCATGGCCCGTCACCCAGTCACCACCTTTAGCGTTGCCGGAAAAAAGCAATTCAGTGCGGCGATAAAGATCGGGCATGGCATATAGCAAAGGTTCATACAATGCCTCATACAAGCCAGCAAAACCATTGACAAAATTTATTGGTGCAGTGACATGAATGGCTGCATTCTCACTATGGAATTCCTTACAGGCGGTGAATAGCCCTCCACTTGCGTTGATACGAAATGTGTCACAATACTTCTTGTATGCCGCCTTATTGGCTTGGCGTGGATCGATCATAATAATCCAAATTGATATATAGTTTAAATTGCAAATTATACAAATTTTATTATCACTTAATTAGAAGAGTCCAAATTTCGTTTGATGTGTGAGGGAGGGTTACTTCTGAGATAGTATTACTGACTCGACTCTACTTTTGGTGTTGCTTTTTTGACAACAATGTTATCGATACATACTTCTAAATTCGCAGATACTGCTATCATTGCTGCGCCTTTTTTCACTCTATCATCATTAGTGCTAGCAACAACTTTTCCATTAACGAGATACTCTATACTGTTTCCTGAAGCAATGAGTTGAATGTCTGACCATTTATCACCAATGGTTGCTCTTGCGCCGCTAGCTATCCCCTGATTGACTCTTTCATCAGGGTGGGCAAATTCTATTGCAGCACGTCCTTGTATTTTATTAATTGCTCTATACTGAGCTCCACCACCAGAATCTTTTCTAATATGTGTTTCTAATGTTCCTGGTTTTTTGGTAGAAAGTTTTATTTTGTATGAAATGGAGTAATCAGACCAATTTTGGCTTCCAAAATTAAACTCTGTCCAATGATTGGTTGACTTATTGCAGTAGATTGCATTGCCATTATTATCCTGTTTGACATGCCACTTGTCGTCTCTGTCATCTGTTCTAAGGTCACGCTCATCTAAATTTTCAAAGTCTTCACTGAGCAATATTGAGCCCTCAGCTAAGCTCTCAAATAAAATCCCTTTAGGGGTTTCATCCATCTCTTCTCCTGCTTTTTCAAAGTCTTCACTAAAGATTGGGGAATCATCTTCCATACAAATACCATCTTTTTTAATGAATCCTGCTTCACAGCCTACATAGATTGTGCCATCCTTATTCAAGAACACAGCATCCATCGATGGAATAACACTTTGAAATTCTCCAAAATTAACTGTTACATCATATTCCAGTCGATTAAACGCAATATAACCATCTTCAAACTTTTTATAAGCCACTCCTTGAGCAATTGGCGTGTATTTACTCACTGGTTTGCCAAGATTTACTGAATAAACATCGTAATAGTAGTGGTCATGATCTCCATCATCAAAATCTGGATTGTTGTCGGCATATAAAATATATCCATGTTCAGGAATGACAGTTGCCATTGCTGAGTACAATCGAGCAAATCTTAAATTGTCTTCTGAAGTTCTGTTGGTTGGCTCTGACTTGTCGGTTATCCGCCAAGGCTCAAAAGCAATTAATTTTGGATAACGGAGATGTTTTTCATTAAATTTGATTACCTCTTCCATTTCTGCGATTTCTGTGAAAGTGTAACTACCTTGATGGTTTTTCCACCACTCTAAAAAAACACCATTCATCGGCTTTAAAAGATTTATATTTTTAATTTGATTTGAATTACCTAATAATAAAAAATCATCTCCCACTTTTTTTCTTATTTCATCAGTCATACCTATCATTGCATTTTCTAGTCTTGTTCCACGCCATGGTGTTGGGTGGTGAATATGCCACCAGTCAAGGAGTAACCCGTGTATACCATTTTCGTAAATGTTATAAACTTCTTCTGCTAATGCTTTAGGGTATGCTGGATCGATAATGTTCATTGCTTTTGTAACGCCGTACTCTGCATCATGATCCCAATCAATATTAGTAACAAATGTTTGCTGCTTAGCATGGTCTTTCCAATAGCCCCATGATTGACCTACGTAATAATAATTCCAAGTTGGTGTTTCAAGTTCTAACCTACTATTTGAGGGTAATCGTTCCTCGTACAGGCCATTAGTCCATTCAATTCCATAATGGTTATCCCTAGAATACTTTGAATAGTTCCATGCTAAAAACGGATTAATTGTTTTTCTTTTGGAGAGTATCTGATCCACTATTGAGTCCATGTCGTACTGACGTTGATAGAACTCTGCTTGTGGGGCATCCAAGATACTGATACCACACTTATATACAAAATAAGTACCATCAGCAGAAACACTCTTTACTGGCTCACTGCCATCAGGACACGACCCAGCAAAACTTTGAGCTGAAAAGAAGGATAGAATTAAAAGTAGAAAGAGTTTCTTCATACTATGATTGTATATCAACTTGGACTAAAGTCCAAACTTCGTTTGATGTGTGAGGGAGTGAAGAATTGCTCTTAAGAGAAATGAATTTCTGGATATAGTTCTGTTCCTGGACGGTCTCCAGGTTTAAGGCCTTGTTTAGTCATAACTTCGCTATGATCTGGATCCATTCCACACTCTCGAAACTTAATGAAAACATCATCACCAATCCACTTAGAAGTAAATACTCGTAATTCAGTGTCCTCGTCTAATTTTCCAGACCCGCCATGCATAATTCTACTGTTAAATGCTATACAGTCTCCAGGATTCATATCCCAACTAACTACTCCATACTTTTCTGGATCCGCAGCAATATCTGG
>Ga0257116_1001492_pt1 | contig 14848 bp, 10 predicted proteins | sample SI112_120mmetaG_FD_190150 | JGI IMG/M metagenome (GOLD analysis project Ga0257116, IMG submission 190150) | Marine microbial communities from Saanich Inlet, British Columbia, Canada - SI112_120m | ecosystem: Environmental > Aquatic > Marine > Inlet | place: Canada: British Columbia | collected...
CATCACAATCGAAAGGCCAAACAACCCCAAAGACAGATTAAATAGAGGGCTGGAAATAGTATTTTCTACTTTACTATAGGATACAGTTCTACCTAAATCACTTAAGAAATTTTGCCAAAAAGTATATCCTAATGCATCGTGATTCCAAGCTGTTCCACCTCCATAATAAAACATAGCAACCGTAGAAAGTACAATAAACTGAATTGGGCCAAACAGTCCAACATATCCAGAAAGTTTAAAATAACTGTTTTTAATCATTATTCATCCTTTCTAATAAATCAACTATACCATGATAAATGATTGGTGCCGTTTCAGGTCCAAGAGAATTTTCTTCACCGTAAGGAGAGTTGTTATTATTATATAAATAGGGTGGTTCTTCATCCCATTCGCTTTTGGGAATGATATATCCCACCTCATCATTGGCAAGACCGAATACAAATTTGAATTGCCCGCTCATAAATGAGCGTAAAGGCGGTACTTCTAATGGAGAAATCCTATAATCCTGTCCAGGAGGTGCCACAACACCGCCATTGACAATTTCAGGGTAGATTTCACCGGGGACGGTTATGAAGCTGGCAGGGCCAATTTCAAATGCGGACACTTCTGTACGCACATTCATCCACCCTGTTGTGCCATGGCGAATCACGCCCAATGCAAACCCAAGTCTGAAATTATTATTTGCCAATGGGATCGAAATTGTTTTGGCGATCAAATTGATATTTGCTTTTTCAATTTCCACTACATAATCACTTTTTAATGCATTTAAAACCAACAGTCCTATTTGTTGTCCTTGCGCCTCCGTTTTTTCATATGTTGCACCCGATAAATTCTTTCCTGTAAATGGATCCGGGATGGGAAAACTGGGGCGCGTTGTCATGAGTCCTCCCACCGAACTACTTATATATACTGCTGTGCCACCAAGGCCTTCCGCTAAAACTGATCCATTCCTTTTAATCCCCTTTTCCACAGATTCTCTGATATAATGTGGAAAATCAGAACTGATAAGTAAGTTTTTACTCCACAATGTCTCCGGGTGATTTCCCCAAGAAACTAACGAGCCAAGTGTCGTATCCGCTTCAATATCAATGGCCTGGATTATTCGAATACCCGGATCCATTTCTTCCGGCAATCGTGTATCCATCACAAAATTCGCCCCATTTTCTAAATCCTGTGCAAATCGCAGTTTCGCTGGACGAAGGCTTTCGACTGCACGCGTGATGGCTAAAACAGTTTTGTCTTTTACGTCTTGCATATAGTCTATATCAACACCACTTTTAAATGGACTTTCGCCCCATATACCCACCAAATCTGGCCCCTCATGATTATGGGTACTACTTACAATTGTATAATCCAATTTTAATTCTTTGGGTAATGCTTTTCGTATATCGATCACTTCATCATTTAAAAAGCCCACTACGTCCAAACCCACAATCGCTATTCTGGTTTGACCATCATCAACAACCATAACTCTGGCCCAAATATCGTCATGAATACCCTGAGCTGGACGACGGTTGTGAAACCCTGCAATCCATACTGCATCAAATTGACCATTGTCATTTAGATCATCATACGAATCACCTTTCTCTGGGTCATACTTCGCATTATTATTAATATCATTCCAAGAATCAGGTATATCAGGCGTAATGGGTATTTTGGCAAAACCAACTTTTAGTTTTCTGATTGTACTTGGCGTATTAATATTTATATCAATGGTGTAACCGGGATGTTTATCGGAGATATTATTATATAAAAATCCAACCCCGAATAATAGAATAATTAAAATAAAAATGAGTGATCGTTTGACAATTTTCACTATTGTGATCTCTCCTCAAACCGAGACATCATTTCTTTCCAATTGGTAAAAATGAGTCCTTCGTTTTTCATAAACTGAATAACATCCAAATCGGAAAACATTTTGGCTTCCCAAACGCGTTGTTGCCATGAGTTTGTGATTTTCTTTAATCCTTCCGATTCGATTGATGGATGGAATATAATTTCTGAAATACCCGGTTTTAAGGATCGTATTAATTGAAAGAAATTAGATTTCTTTTCTTCATAGGTATTCCCATTGGGTACAGAGAAAAAATCATCCAATTTTGGCAATGTATAATTTTCACTATAAGATATCATCTCATCAGAAATCGGGTACCCTTGTCCTTTAAATTTATCAACATTTGCCAGTGTAAAATCGATAACATTGGCGGGAATATTATATTCCATCGCCACATTAAAAAATGCTTTTGCATAATCTGGATGCCCATAAAGTGTACCCATATGAGTATCAATATGATCAGGTTTCATACCCACATCAATGGCACGATCTATCTGGGCTCGAATTTCTTTTTCCACTTCCGCTGCAGAAGCGTGCATCACAACATCTGGCACTTCATGCCAAAAGTATCCATCATTATCTATTAATCCTGGTACATCCGATGGGTTGGATATGGATTCCCATCGATAAGTCTGCCACTCGCTTGTGAGGGTTAAATGTAATCCTATATCTAATGTCTCGTTCTTTATAGACCATTCGGCAAAATCATTAAACCATGGACAAGGCACCATGGCCGCTGCGGATTGAATTTGTCCATTTTTTAAATAGGGTTTCACAGCTTCATTTGCTTCTGAACACATGCCAATATCATCCGCATGGAGTATAACAACCCTGCTTCCTTTTGGGTATCCTAATTTTTCCGCCCAATTATCTCCTACCAAACCTTTAGCCTCCTTTGGTTTACAACCGACAATACCTACGATTAACATAACGATTATAAAATGCTTCAATTATTATCTCCTCTTAACCATTTTTGAAAAAACCTATCCATAACTAATTGAGTATAAATATTTACTGGAACGGCAACATCCATGGTATGTGGCCACCCTTTCAACCGATGATACTCATGGTAAACATTGTACTTCTTTAATTCTTTAGCTAGAAAATCACTTTGGGCAACGGGTACTATTTTATCGATTGTACCATGAAATATTAAAGTTGGGGGGTCATTATTTGAAATATATATAAATGGAGACGCTTCTTTATACTTGTTGGGGTTTTCATCAAAGGTGGTACCCATAAATTTTGGCGTAGCGCTCTGTGAGATTGCAAAATCAGTGGTTAAATCAGAGGGGCCATAAATATTTACGATCGCTTGAACGGTGGTACTAATATCGCTATCATCACAATCAGAATTAAAAATGGGTTCATCAGCCGTGTATGCAGCCATCATGGCTAAATGGCCACCGGCAGACCCACCAACCAATGCAACCCGGCTCGAGTCAATCCCATATTCATCACTATGCTTTTTTAACCATCGAATGCCACAAATGATATCTTCAAGGGCTGCGGGGAATATGGCTTCTTGAGAAAACCGGTACGACAATGATGCTGTCACATATCCTTTTTCTGCATAAGGTAAACAGTAAGCGAAATAATCTTTTTTATCTCCTTTCGTCCAGCTCCCTCCATGGATGAAAATGATTAATGGTGCTGGTTTTGACAAGGATTTATTTTTAAATATATCCAGTTTTAATTGGCGCTGATCCGTTTTTTTGTAAATAATATCCTGACTTGCAGCAATGGTATTCGGAATTGCAGGCTTTGTATTTACCAATTCTAACCACCCCAATGAAACCGCCCATTTGATAAATGTATAGTTATAGTATCCCCGAGGTGGCTTTATTTCAACTGTCTTTTCTTGCAAAAATACGGATGAAAATAAAATGCAGATAATTAGAATAAGCCGTTTCATAATATTCTTTATTTATAATGGGATTGTTAATTGTAAACGAAACTGAGGCGTTGGATTTACGGAGAGACTATTACCCATACTATTACGATAATTCATAGCAAACGATCGACCCACAACTGTGCCCAATGCGGCACCAAAAATCACATCACTTAAATAATGTTTATTATCATTGATGCGGCTCATAGCCACAAGGGTGGCTAAGCCATAGGTTAAAATACCCATTTCTTTCCCATATAATTCACTGGCCACCGCCGCCATTGTAAAGCTGTGAGAAGTGTGGCCTGAGGGGAATGACTTACAACAACTTCCGTTGGGGCGGGTTCGTCCAAAAGACCGTTTCATACTTTCAGTAAGAATACCATTTGTTACCATAGCCAATGTTGAAAACTGCATTTTTGAAATAAGAATATCTTTACTTTCGTTTTTCATTTGTGACGTTACAATAATGGAAGACCATAAAATCCAGTGACCCCACTTGCCGCCGTATAAATCTCCAAAATGGGAAACAGGATCCGAAAGTAAGCCCTGAGATTGGGCATATGACTTCACTCTCATATCTATTTTTGTTGCGGTAAATGCTGATAATGCTGCCGAAGATAGGATAAGTTGGTTCGACTTATTTGTCAAAATACTTTGGGCGGATGTATGCCAATAATCTTTCCAACTATTGGGTAAATCTTCACCAAACAATATGTTTGATAATAAAAATATGTATAAAAAATATTTTGTATTCAATGATATTCTTTTCTTAGAAAATTGTGATAAAAGTATACAAATTCCATTCACTAATTAAAGACATAATTATGGAACAAAAAAGTGCAATAATCATCGGAGCAGGAAATCGGGGGCAGACATATGCCAGTTATAGTTTAACCTATCCAAATGAATTAAAAATTGTGGGTATTGCAGACCCGAATCCAGAAAAACGAGATAAGTTCATTCACCTTTATAATCTCAATAATTCACAATGTTACGATTCTTGGGAATCTATTTTTGATCAACCAAAATTAGCCGACGTTGCTATTATTACAACTCAAGATCAGATGCATGTGGAGCCCGCTCTTGCTGCCATCAAAAAAGGATATCATATATTACTTGAAAAACCATTGGCAACAACTGAAAATGAATGTGTTACTATTAATGAAAAAGCCAAGGGATATGACAAAATTATTGGATTATGCCACGTTCTAAGATATACGTCTCATTATTTAAAAATTAAGGAATTGATCGATTCAGGAATGATTGGTGATGTGGTTAATATTGAACATTTAGAACCTGTAAATTATTGGCATATGGCTCACTCCTATGTTCGAGGGAACTGGCGACGTTTAGATGAATCCTCTCCCATGATTATAGCCAAATCTATTCATGATATTGATTTAGTGAGCTGGTTTGCAAATTCGCCATATAAAAGTATTTATTCCATTGGATCGCTACGGCATTTCACAACAGAAAATGCACCTGAAGGAAGTACAGATAGATGCATTTCAGATTGTGCTGTAGAAAATGAATGTCCCTATTCTGCATTAAAATTATATATGAATATGGATTTAACCGGATGGCCTGTTTCTGTTATATCCAGTGATTTATCAAAAGAAGGACGGGAGAAAGCATTACAAGAAGGCCCATATGGCCGTTGTGTATATCGATCCGATAATGATGTAGTCGATCATCAAGTGGTGAGTATTGAATTCGAGAATTATATAAAAGCATCATTTACTATGTCAGCTTTTACTGATGGTGAAAGACGCACGCGAATTATGGGAACGATGGGTGAAATTATTGGAGATTTCAATACCATTACATTGAGCAACTTTAGAAATCAGTCTAAGGAAATTGTATGGGAAAAATCTGAAGAAGATGAAATGGGCCATGGTGGCGGAGATTTTGGACTCATGAAGCAATTTCTGTTAGCGGTACGAGCCAATGATTCTACCTTATTTAGTTCTTCATTGGAAGCTGCTGTGGAAAGTCACTTAATGTCGTTTGGTGCAGAGAAAAGTAGGCTTGAGAAGAGAGTTATCCTTTCAAATCAAAAATTATGAACAATATTTTGAATATCGTATAAAATCCCTTGTCGTCTTGGGACTAATTCTGATGAAATAAATTCACCCTTACCAGATTGTTTCCATTCAATCCATTTTGAAACATATTCAGTTTCTTCACGTAATTCCCACAGGGGTAAATAAAAATCATATAATAAATCTCGATTGGTCGTTGCCATCATTTTTGAACATAACGAATTCAATGTTGCTTCGAATGATTTGAATGTATCTAAATGTGAAGCCCATTCTTCCGGTGGATGATTCATAATAAATTGAATACTTACAACAATCTGACTACCCATATCCCCCATTCTTCCCGGTGCATAAAAACAATCACCTAACAATTGAATTTCTTCATTGGATATGTCTCCATTCCCAAAATATTGGATCCATTCAATGGATGAATCTTTATAGGCTTGTCTTGGGTCCCAATCAGTTTCCGCTATTTGATACTGGCTCAATGTTTGTAATGGATTATAATTCGCCCAAAATTGACAATTCGGATTACTTAGAATTCCACCCAATTCATTTTTCAGTTCTAGGGGTCTACCCAGGTACGGACCGAAAAATATTTGTCGAATATCATAATCATTTGCATGAAGATTATCCCACAAAATAGGCTTTCTCTTTATGACACTTCTCAGTTCTTGGATAGATTCAACAGATATGTCTTTTGAAACAACTTCCGGACCTGTCCAGAAAAATCCAATTTCGGGATGAAGTTTTTCGCCCAATTCATTTAAATATGGGTTACCAGGAACGTCATTATCAGCCATTTGCACACAATATACGGTTGGACAAAATAATAGTTTTGAATCTGAGAAATACTCGAATAGACGATTTGTAATAACTGCATGAGCTTCAGCAAATGAAGAATAAACCAGTTCATCCTTTTTAGATAACTTTGAAGGAATATCGTCAAATAGAATCGCAAAATGCATACATCCAATTTGTTGAATCTGTTCAATCTTATCTATTAAAAGATTCCATTCGTCTTCACTGGAATATGTGATATCTAAACCAGGTGCAATACTATAAATAAATTTCAATTCCTTTTTATGGCAAGCCTGGATCAATTCCTTTAATTCATTGAGAATATTATCTGGGTATATTTCTCGCCAATGGCTTCTATGATATAAATCATCCTTTGGAGCATACATGTAGGTATTCATGCCTTCCCAGTCCTTTAACCACTGGAATAATTGTAGGCGCTGATCCTGTCGCCATGGGCGCCCATAGAATCCTTCTAAGGCACCGCAAATAAATGAGTCTGTAGTCATTTAAAAAACCAAATAAATCACAACAATTGTACCTAATGAAAAAAGAGCAAATGGTCGCAAATGTATTACTTTACCGTTATCCAAAGCTAAAGTAACTTCATTTTCTGGTAACTTAATGATCCAATAAATCAGAATAAAAAAATATACAATAAAGACACCTTTTGCAACGCTCATTGGAATGGCTAACATCCAGTCACGCATCATATCACCCACACCTCGAAAAAGATTTGCTATCGTATCTGCTAAAGCGGTTGAAGTTAAAAGGACATTATTCATAACGATATACCAAACCTTTCAATTTTGATTCCGGCTCTGGTGGCGTATTCAAACTCACCACAATTAAAATAACAACTGATAATACAAAGGACCACCATGCAACATACAGAAATGGCTCTGAAACTTGGAATAAGGGAACAGATGCATTGTTATTGACCCACATGAGCATTCCAGCAAAAGCAACGCCTGATAGTAAAGAAACTAATGCCGCTTTTCCTGTCGCTCGTTTCCATAGCATGCCAATAGCAATGATAGCCAAACTTGGTCCTTGGAATAAGGACAATATGGTTTGGCTCAAATCATATATACTTTCAAATCGTGTAGCGAATTGGGCAAAGAAAATAGCAATCGCAAGCATCGCTCCAGTGATCCATCTTCCAATAATGAGCAAGTCTGCTGGTGTTGCATTTGGTTTAAAAAACTTTTGATATACATCCTTTGTCCAAATAGTTGCACCCGAATTCAAAGCAGAATCCACAGACGACATAAGTCCAGCTAAAAATGCTGCGAAGAAGAGTCCCAATATTCCAGTTGGAAGTATATCTTTCACTAAGATGGCCATTGCTTTGTCCGCATCTGTGATATTCGGATCATGCGCCAACGCAATAATTCCTGGAATAACCATAGCAAATGGAATCAAAATTTTAAGAAAGGAACCAAACACATAAGACGCTTTTGCATCTGCTTCTGATTTTGCACCCAATGTTCGCTGAACCATATTTTGATTTCCAAACCAGTATGCATTTGCCAATACCAATCCGAGTCCTAAAAAGATGCCTGACCAAGGATGTGGCGTTGCTGTATCTACAGATAAGATGAGTTCAAAATGATCTTGTGCTCTTGGCCCTAATGATTGAATTATGGATACAAATTCGCTAATTCCACCCAATCGATATATTCCAAAAAAGAGAACAAATAATGATCCACCCAACATAACAATACATTGAAGCACATCCGTATAAACCACGGCTTTTAATCCACCAAATAAAGTATAAGTCCCAATGAGTACACTCATAATAATAATGGAATACATGAGTGTCCATGTCGGTGGTCGAGCCTTATGCATCATGGCTTCTCCCCAATCAGATGTAATCTCATTTTCATCAAATGAAATAATGGCACTTTCGCTTGATAAAGCACCGCTCCAATCTTGATCGATTAAAACTAAATTCGGATCTTTATCATCAATAACTTGTTGAATCTGGCTATAATCAGATAGAAAAATAAAATCATGTGATTTTCCCGCCCCTGTTGCATCAACGACTTTTTCTCTCACAGGTTGAGATTCAGTTACAACCACTACTTTTGGATTCAAGTCAAGTAGAAGATTAAACATCAATGCTGTTGCATAAAGAGTTACACCCAAGCCAAATGCTGTTACAATTCCCCAAATCACCGCAGAAATAGTACGTACACTTTGATTATACCTGGCGCCTAGCCATTCTGGGATTGTACTCACTTTTGATTTCCAAAACATGGGTATGAACAAAAAGGCACCCACAATCATAACAGGCACACTGCCCAGCCAATCATAATTGCCTAAAACGATTCCATATAAATAAGCCGCTCCAGCAATTCCGACCATATCCACAGCTCCAATATCTGTTACAACCAATGACATACCAATGGCCCACCATGGTAAAGATCTACCCGCGAGAAAATAGTCGTCTCCGGATTTCATTTTTCGTCCAATGTACATACCGAATAAGACTGTACCAATCAAGTAAACTATGATGATAAAATAATCAATGCCACCCAGTGCCATAATGATCCTTTTCTATTTTTTTCTGAGAAAGTAAGCTGTATTACATTTTATACGAGAATCGAATTCCCAACAATCTGGGTTGTCCCCATAATTGTTCTACAAATCCAAGATATCCATTCGTTCCTTGAGAGATAATATACTCCTTATTCAGAAGGTTTTCACCCCAAACATATAATCCCCAGGATTCCTGTTCAATTCCAAAATGTCCATTCACCAGAGTTCGGGCATCATCCCTCAATAAATTCGCATCCTTATCCGTCGTGAGTTGTGACAATTTTTCACCGATATAATCGCTACGCAGTTGGGAGACAAACATTTTTTTACTATTGATTGGTAGTCGAAAATCTGCCATCAAACTCCAAGACTGTTTTGGGTAGGTACTGATATGGTTTCCTGAAAAGTCGTTATCTAAATCGGTGAAATCTTCTCCAGTATCATAGTTACCATTTCCATTAGAATCCGTATACGATTCACCCTCATTCCAATACCCATTAAAATAACCATCGTGAAAATCATTATAAACCGCTTCAACAATACCATAGCCACCCACCAATGTTAGGGCGTTATCAAATAATCGAGCTGAAACTTCTAACTCTAACCCAGTTATAGTGGCGGATGCTGCATTGCTGATTAAGTATCCTTCAAATAAATCTTGAAACTGACTTACTTGCATATTTTTATATTCCATTTTAAATAATGCCGCATTCAAATAGAGTGTATTCGAATAATTTCCATATTTAAATCCCAATTCATAATTGGTAATATATTCAGGTTTAAATGGTTCAGATAATGCTTTCATACTCGACACATAATCCATATTAAATCCACCACTTTTATATCCTTTTGATAGGGTACCATAGATATTTAAACCATCGGATATGGCATATTTTATATTCATTGATGGGGTGGTTGCATGCCATGTTTTTGTACTGTCAAAATACCCAATCGGGTTTCCATCACTATCTAGTTCTGATGGTACATTTATATAACCAAATGTTTGAATGCCCTTTTGCTTATATTTGAAATCCATTTTATCATTTGAATATCGAATACCAACAGTTAAGAATAATTTTTGAAGGAGTTGAAAATCTATTGATCCGTAAACACCCATGGATGTTGTGTTGCCGCTTCCCTCTGGTTTAACGACTAAATCTGTATAGTTTTTAGCAATAAACATGGGGATACCTGCGGCATAATAAAAGAATAATGGCTTTGGATATACGGGACCAGAAAGAAAATTATATAGATTATAATAATATACTCCCCCTATCCAAGAAATCTTGTCGTTTTGGTTAGACATGAGACGAAATTCACCCGTATACTGTTTTCCTGTATTTAGCCAATCACCTGTGAGTATATCCAATGCAGTTCCATCTTCATCATTAAACCAATTCACCTTTGCATTCCGTATTGAAAAAACTGAGATTAATTGAAGGTTCTCATTTAATCTATAATTGGTGTTTAGCGTGGCGCTATAAATTTCCTTATTTGATATACTTGTGGTATCATGATTATATGAATATTTCCCATCATCAGTGATATCGATTGACTTCAGATTATAATACAATGAATCCAAACGCTTATTATCAAAGTTTGTGCTACTACTCGAAATACGATAGTCTGATATATGTCCACCGATTTTAGTTAAATCTTCATTGAAAAAATCCATATTAAAATCAATGGTCAATTTTGGCGTTGGTAAAGCCCGAATGGCAACTCGCCCCCCTAAATTATTCTTATATTTTTCTGTTTTGTTATTAAAAGCATTTTTTAAATAGCCATCATAATTGAATGAATACCCTGAAACTCTACTATATATTTTATCAGATATCTTATAGTTTGCAGACCCTTTTAACTTTTGATAGCCCATTTGTCCTGTTTCAATAAAAATAGAGGCCCGATTGATTGGGGTAGGCTTTACGGTAATCAGATTAATTGCACCAGAAACTGTATTTCGTCCGAATAGGGTGCCTTGGGGACCTCGTAAAAATTCCACTCTTTCCATTTCGATGACATCAGCTACTATAAAGTTTGGATCTCCCATAATAACACCGTCTATATAAATGCCTTCAGCTGTGGACATACCGGGATTTCTTGATCCACCAGAAATACCCCGAATATTAAATTCTGTATTAGACTGCCTTTCTGTCGCATAAACATTTGGGACCATTGCCGTTAAATCTTCGATAGACGTTGCGCCCATTTCTTCAATTGTTTCTCCACGCACTGCAACCATAGAAATAGGTACATCCTTAATGGACTCCTCTCGTTTCCTGGCCAAAACAGTAATTTCGTTCCCAAATAGATTTTTCTGTTTCAAATTAAATAACAACCCTGTTATTTTATCATTGGGATAGAATGATTCACGTTGGGTATGATAACCGATATAACTAATTACCAAAGTAAAATTGTCTGCTGCATTAACAGTAAAAGAGAATTCACCGTTCTCATTTGTGGCCGCCCCTACGCCAGTACCTTCAACAATTATATTGGCGCCAAATAGAGGTAAATTATTTTCATCGTTTACTTTCCCCGAAATATTTTGAGCATACAATCTGCCCATTAAAACAAAAAGTAATAAAACACTGCTTATCAAATGTGCATTTTTTGTTGTCATCACAATCCCTTTATTATTTTCTCCTATCATTATAGGAAGAAAAGTAAATAGATTCAGTCAGTCAACCCAAATATAATTATAGATTCTTCCTAATATAGCATTAGGTTGAAATATTGAATAGATTTAATCAACATCAACTTATAAATCGAAAAAAAATGAATACAAAAAAGATTTTCACCCTTATTTATATAATCGGATTTTTATTCGGGCAAGAGTCCGTAAATATTCCATTTTTTGAACAGGAGAAACGTGCATTTTTTCTTGAAGGTAAAAATGTATATTCAGTGGCCACAACAAAAACGAAAGATATTTACGTAGGGACAGATTCCGGGTTATTTATCCAATTGGAATCAGAAAAAGATTGGAACAAACTTTCCCTAAATAACCAACCCGTAGTACTTCTATCTGCAAAAGGAACAAAAATCGTAGCTATTACTGGAGAACTAAACGACAATATTTTAACAAATGGAATGGCCTACTTCATAAAAAATAAAGTTGTTTCCCAAGCAATCTCGCTTCCAAAGAATATGCATCTAAACGTATTAGAGACAGATTTAGTATTTTCTAATCAATTATACCTTGGTGGTAAAACAGATTTATTCGTTGGAAAAATAAAGAAAAATGATAAACATCTCGCTCTAAAATCCATGAAAACTCCAAGCGGAAACATTCGACAAATTACGGTTCAATCTGAAAAAAATGTGTTTGTAGCCACTGCTCAGGGCTTGTATAAAAAAACAAGAACAGGTTGGAATACAATTCAACCACATGATGACACACGAAGCTGGGCTTTAGCTGACTGCCGTTCAGTGGCGATGGATTCGAAAAATAGACTTTGGTTTGCGAGTCCACAAGGTGTGGGTGTGTTGGATAAAAAAGAATGGATACTTTACGAAGGTAAAGATGGACTCCCTTATAATGATTTCACCAAAATGGCCGCGGGACAAAACGGTGATGTGTGGTTTGGAACTACAAAAGGGGCAATCCACTTTGATGGCAAAACATGGGAATATCGTCAAGGGAAACGGTGGCTACCAGATGATCATGTAAATGATATTGTCGTGGCAAAAGATGGATCTGTTTGGATTGCAACATCTAAAGGATTGAGCCATATTTATAAAGAAAAAATGACCTTGGCGGAAAAAGCTAAGTTTTATGAAGATGAAATTGATAAATACCATCGCAGAACACCTTACGAATATGTATTGGATGTAAATCTTCCAAAAGCTGGAGATAAGTCAGATTGGGTTCAGCACGATAGTGATAATGATGGTCTTTGGACAGGCATGTATGGTGCCGCAGAATGTTTTGCCTATGCCGCCACCAAAGATCCAAAAGCGAAAGCTCGTGCCAAAAAAGCATTCGATGCATTAAAATTTCTTGGTGATGTGACTCAAGATGCACCTATTTCTCCTCCGCCTGGATTTGTAGCTCGAACTATCCTCCCTACCAGCGGACATGACCCAAATATTGGGCGAGTAGAAAATGATATTCGGAAACAAAAAAATAATGATACTCTCTGGAAAGTATATGAGAATAGATGGCCAAAGGATAAAACGGGTAAATGGTATTATAAGACAGATACAAGTTCAGATGAATTGGACGGTCATTATTTCTTATATGGATTATATTATGATTTGGTAGCTGAAACTGAAGATGAAAAGGAACGTGTCCGTGCTCATATAAAAAAATTAACAGACCATTTAATTGATCATGATTTTCAATTGGTTGATCATGACGGGAAACCTACTCGATGGTCTCGTTTCAATCCCTATGAATTGAATCATGATAAAAATTGGTTTGTTGAACGTGGGCTAAACTCTTTAAGTATGTTATCCTATTTATCTATTACCCATCATATTACAGGTGATGATCGATATCGTGAATTATCTAATATGCTTATTGAAGATCATGGATATGCACAAAATATGACAGACCAAAAATTCAACCGCGGTGTGGGTACGGGAAACCATTCCGATGATGAAATGGCATTTATGTCTTACTATCATTTAATAAACTATGAAACAGACCCAGAATTAAAATCTCGCTATGCATTTTCTATGTATATGAATTGGATGCTTGAAGCACCTGAACTTAATCCGTTTTTTAATTTTGCCTTTAGAGCCGCAACGGCCAGTGAAGATTTTGTAGATGCTTGGGGGACTTATGACTTAGAACCCCATCCCGAATGGTTAGATGAATCAATGGAAACACTAATTCGTTTTCCCCTAGATAGGCTTAACTGGAGTCATACCAATAGCCACAGGACAGACATTCAAAAATTGCATTCCTGGAATCGAACGTTTGATCAGGAAAATAATAGTCGAAAAGGATATCGCGTAAATGGCAAAGTATTCCCAATAGATGAAAGGCATATAAATCATTGGAATCACGATCCTTGGAATATGAATACAGGTGGAAGTGGGACAGAATTATCCACCGGGATGGTATATCTTCTCCCTTATTACATGGGCCTTTATCACGGATTCATAAATGAATAAAATTAAAATTATTTTTTTTGTTATAGTACTTTCTATTGAATTCATCCTTCCAAAGGGAATTACTAAAACACCTATTTTCCCTTTTCAAAATCAACATGTTCATGGGAGTAGTATTATTGAAGCGCCTAATGGTGATTTACTTGCATGTTGGTTTTATGGGTCTGGAGAAAGAACAGCCAATGATGTAATAATCCAAGGATCACGTTTAAAAAAGGGGTCGTCAGATTGGGAGCCTATATTTATCATGGCAGATACGCCTGACCTCCCAGATTGTAATCCTGTATTATTCATCAATGAAAAGGATGAATTGATGCTATTCTGGATTGCAGTCCGTGCAAATGGGTGGGAAAATTCTGTACTACGATATAAAATTTCTTCCAACTATTTAAATCCTGGTGCACCAAACTGGGATTGGCAAGATATTATTATCTTAAAGCCAGGTGAATCTTTTTATAACGAAATAAAAAAAGGATTTGAAACTAATTATTCAGATCCAGGGTGGTCAGAGTATGCATTGCCTTATGAGAAACTTATAGTGAAAGCCGCTATGGATAAAGAAAAACGACAAAAAGGTTGGATGACTCGCATTCATCCTATAACACTATCTACTGGTAGAGT
>Ga0257116_1001499_pt1 | contig 14778 bp, 12 predicted proteins | sample SI112_120mmetaG_FD_190150 | JGI IMG/M metagenome (GOLD analysis project Ga0257116, IMG submission 190150) | Marine microbial communities from Saanich Inlet, British Columbia, Canada - SI112_120m | ecosystem: Environmental > Aquatic > Marine > Inlet | place: Canada: British Columbia | collected...
GGCTCCATCAATTTCCTGTAAAGATCAAAGGCTTGGTACTTGCGTTCAATTTTGTGAACACCATATTTTCTCCATCCAAAATAGTCTGCAGGAATTTTGAATTCAATTCCAAAATTTGCGGCAAATAATCTGTCAGAGTTTGAAAATGAGGTGTCTTTTTTAGTAATTAAAATCTTTTTTGATGGGTCATTGGGGTCAGGTCTGTACCCACCTATCTCTGCTTTTTTATAGGTGGCATCTCCAACCATAAAAGAGTTTTCTTTATCAATTGTGGCTCCATTAAACATTCTCTTTAGTTCACTGCCAAGCCTCTCTCCCATTCCAGGGTTTGGCTTTCTGTCATGGTCTTTATGTTCTGCAAAATCGTAGTAATCAACACTTACTCCTCGAGCTCTAAGGAGTTCTATAACTGTTACAATTCCTCCATTGGCAGCTTCATAAGTCTTTCTTTCAGGCACAGAGGCTTGGTTTGAAATTACAGCTATGACATAACCCTCATCCTGTGCTTTCTTTAAGGCCTGCGCTACAAGGGGTAGGAGTATAACATCTTCAGCATAGTCATTACTAAATTTGCCACTTTTAGTAACTCTAAGGGTGCTATCTGCATCATAAAAAGCCACTTTTACTTTTTTCCCTTTAACTTTATCCCTTCTTCCAATCCATTTTCTTCTATTGATTTGAGCTTCAAGGTCATCCGCTTCAGGGAAAACGAGGTCCATTACAAGTGGAAAATGATCAGAGGTTCCAGAGAAATTATATGGATTAAATTTTCTAGGTCCTCCATTTGAAGACCAGGTTTGGTTGGGAAGGCCCTTAATTATTTTAATTGAATCTGTGTCGACATATTTTTTAAGATTTTGGGTCACTAGGATTGCATCAAACATGGACCACTGATTTTCGCCTCTCCAGTAATAAGTCCCTTCGCAGTCGTCACAGCCCATAAGGTGTGAGACGCCCCAATTCTTACCGATCATCTCATACAATTGGCTCTTTTTATCTTCGGGCGCTGAAATATTAAAGTCCCCAGCGGCAATACTTGGATTCCTATTGTAGCGTCCTGTTCTTTGCAATTTGGCCAAATGCTCTATTTGCTCTACTCGCATTTCTGGATTTTCTAGATGCTGCCCAGGCATGTGAACGCCAAAGAGATTAACTGTATCTCCGTTTGGAAGTTGCACTTGTGCCCCAGTTATTTCTCTAGTATCGGCTATCTTTTCAGGGTTTGATTCGCTGAAGTCAGTTTTTTCAAGCTCTACACCCCCCCTGATTTTAAGCTTAGTTAAAATAGCGATATCAATTCCTCTGGCATCATCGCCTTCTTGATGAAGAGTTTCTTGATATCCCAAATCACTTAGATGATTCAGACGAAGCCTTTCAACCACTTCTTTGTTTTCAATTTCTTGCAAAAATAAGATATCCGGTCCAGCTCCATCGTTCACAGATCGAATAACAGCAGCTAGACGCTTTAGCTTTTTCTCAATTACTTCATCATTCCAATCCATCGCAAGGCACTCTCTTACCCAGGGATGTCCTTTTCTTCTTTTGATTTCTTTTTGAAGTTCAGCAGGATTTTCGGGGAGCTCACTTCCCAGTATTTTGATGCAATTATCAACGTGTCCTTCAATTTGGTTTTTAACTGATAGTGGAAGATAACTTTCATCATTTTTGGCCGGATCATTAATGGCGTCGAATAGGTTTTGAACATTGTAAGTCATAATGGTGACTCTTTTTGCCGAATGGGCCAATGTCGAAATGAATAAAACGGAAATTATCAAAGATAATCTAAGGATGTGTTGCATTTTCTCTCTCCAAACAAATTATTAAATAGAGCTCTCACTCTCTATTATTATTCTACTTTTACTGCTTTAAAAATTATTTCATTCACTATTTGATCTCCCGCGCTGTACTCGTCTGGGGAGCCACTACTAACTTTTCCACCATAAGCCGAGTTACCCCAAAACCTGTTCCCAAGTTTCCACTTCACATAGCTGTTTAGCCCATAGGCTCCAAGAGCTCTTGCATGCTCCAATGCCTTCTCGTAACAAACTTGAGGCTCAGTTGTGCCAAATAGTTCTGAATCAATAAACCCTATGCATTCATCCATTTTAAAAGGACTATATGAAGGAGTGCAGGTTTGAATGTCACAATTATTGGTGGCAAAAAGACTGCGGTAAGTTTTGTATCCAAGACCCTCTGCAAATGCACTACTAGAATATAGTGCGAGTAGTACAAAAAATATGGGCCATTTTTTTAAAGTCATTTATGCTCCATTACCGTTACTTATTTCTACCTATAATCAGAAAAATCATCACTAAATATTTGAAACTTTGTAATATTTCCAAGGCAGGTGCCTAAACTTTAATCATTACGATAAGTGGCTTTAAACCAGTTATTAGGGACTTATGCCGGCATTCAATTTGCACTTAATATTTCCACTTTATATCAGAGACGACTTGGACCAGGGGAACCAGTAATGAGAGCAATCTTTGCGTTAGTTTTAATAATGGGAATGGGAAGTGCCATTTCAGCAGAAGATCCTATATTTTTGACAGAAAATGCTGCTGATTACCTTGCTGAGCTTACTCGCATAACAGATGGGCTTACCATTGAGGAGTCTATCGCAAGTATTGATCAATATGTGGCCCACCTCGACGAATTTGCACCTGAGTCTAACCTTGAAGTCCTTCTTCCTGATCTTGAACTTAAAGACACAGCTTTTTCTGAATCCTATAGTTTAAACTGTTCACAATTCGTCAGGATATATAACCACTACACTGATAATTTTAAAAAAACTCATTTTTCTATTGGCAGTAGTGATGATGTTGATAGTGCTGTTAGTGGCCTAGAAGTTCACATACCCATTGATACCAAACTTAGTAGATTTAGTACTGGATGTAGGGAACTTAAAGGTAGAGTTGAAGAATATGGAAAAAAGAAAGAGCAAATATTGCTTGGCGAAACTGATGTTGAAGCACAGACGGCTACGGAAAAGGTGGCAGACAAGGATGAAGTTCTGAGCTCTGATAGCTTTCAAAGCTTCTATGAAAAAATTGAACAAAGAATAAATAATGAAGAAGTTAAAGGCGTTGGATTATTGGCGCTAGCAGGATTAGAAGAACTGACCGCTGAAATGGTCAGTAAGGCATTTGAAGTAAAGAATAAAGACTACTTTGGTGGAATCCTTGATAAACACACCTTAAACTTTGAAGATATATCGAAAAAATTTGGATTGTATTGTGACAATCTAGATCAGTATTACGATCTCTACTATGAAAAATTTCGTGAAGCTAATTTTTCAGAAGAGGAGCTTGAGGAGTTCAGTCGTCACGCTAAAATAACTGGAATGTTGCAAACCTACAAAGAAAATTGTCTCATATCGGGTATTGCAATAACTAAATACTTAGACAAAATTAATGAATTAGATAGTAAATATTTTGATCTCCTTTTTATGTACACTGAAGCACTTCTCAAAGATGTTGCCTCTCGAATGGATGAGGAAGTCAACGATGCAAAAAATACTCTTGAAGCCGCAGATAAGGCCTTAACTCTTGCTGAAGAAGAAGCTCTTGAAGCCGCAAAAAAGGTTTTAATTCTTATAGATACAATCATTGATAGCGATGGAGGTTCTGTTACTGAGTAAAAAAAACGTAGAGCATTAGATAGATGATGACTCCGGTTATGGAGACGAATAACCAGATGGGCAAAGTTAGTTTTGCCCATTTTTTATGACTATCATGGTTTTGTTTGAAGGCGTGGTAGAAGGTTACTAGTATCATGGGGACCATGACGGCCGCGAGGATTATGTGTGGCACTAGAATGATGAGATAAATAGTTTTGATCCACCCAAGGTCTGGGAAAGCTTTTGAGCCGGCATGTGCGTGATAGATTAGATAGCTTGTTAGAAAAGCTGCAGACACTGCGGTTGCCGAGAGCATCAACTTTATATGGAGTGATTTTTGATTTTTTCTTATGGCACAATAGCCTGCCAAAAGAAGAATGAATGACAGTGAATTGAGGCCAGCATTAAGGCAGGGTAAGTCGTTAATTGTCATTTTTTTCTATATTATTGAGAGCGCGGTTTTTTCTCATGAGGTTGAAAAGCATAGCAAGCGGTACATAGCAGGCCACGATAAAGATCAATAGGATAAAAACGGTGTACTTGTCTCTGGCATCTGGGTTAGAGCCTGCACAGTACGGGCAGGCCATGGCAAAATTGATCCAAAATGCACCAAGAATTAGGCTAAGGATTTTCATCTACAACAGATAGATAAAGGTAAAGACCAAGATCCAGACTAAATCGACAAAGTGCCAAAACAGTCCAACGATTTCAAGGTTGTTGTATTCACCATTATCGTACTTTCCATTATAGGCCTGAACGAAAATAGTTGTTAAATAGATAACCCCTGTTAGAACGTGAAGACCATGGAAGCCAGTAATCATATAAAAGGTTGAGGCAAATAAATTTGTGCCCTCAGAGAAGTTAACAAGCGTTAGTCCACCGTGAACAAGGTGGGCGTATTCGTAAGCCTGGATACCGAGAAAGATCACTCCACCCAATATTGTAAGACCCAGCCAATTGAGCATGGAGGATCTGTCCTTTCTCTTGCAACCATCAATACTTAAAACCATAGAGACGGAGCTACAAATAAGAATGAAAGTGGCAAAACCTGAAAGACCAATTCCAAGGTGCTCAGCTGGGCTTGGCCAACTTTTAGTGGCACGCAAAATCGCGTAGGCAATGAGAAATCCAGAAAAGGACATGGCATCCGTAATGAGAAAGATCCACATGGCAATCTTACCTGGGGTGGCACTTCCAAATAATTCATCATTTGGTTCTACTAGTGCATAATCTGGATCATCTGCATGGGCGTGGGCGCTCATATATTCACTCCTTAATGGTCATTTCTATTCTGGCTTTTTGAAACCCGTGGCTTCATACCAGCCAGCTTCGGGAAACTCTTTCTCACCAATTTCTTGTATATATTTTCTTAATGCTGTTACTTGTCTATCTACGCTTCCGCCAAGGATAGATGGCTCTTGGGCCTCTCCATCAGCGAAGAAGTTAGGCATTGTAGTTCCAGGCATCACTGATTGAGGGTCTTTTAACCATTTCTCAATCCATGAAGCTCTCAAACGATTCTTGGCATGATGAAGATTAGGTGCCATGGGCTCATCTTTATTAAACCCAAGTGTGTGGCAACTATCACAAGCATACTCAGTAATTAATTTTTTGGCAGCGGCTCTCTCACCAGGCTCCCAAACTACTTTTTCAGGTTTTTCTTCAAAAACAGGAAGCTTCTTTCTTGCTCTAAAACCATCGACAATTGTGTTTTTTTCTTCATTTGAGAGATTAAAAGTCGGCATTCTAACTTTTAGCCAAGGTCTAATAGTGTGAACATTACCTAGGAAATTATAGAACCAATCAGTATGCACTCTATGACCTTGCCCTGCCAAAATCGGTGGAGCCTCATTTGGATCATCAGCGTAAGCAGTTGCTTTTAAAATATCTCCGCCCATGCCATCAATATTGTGACAACCGTAGCAATTATATTTGCTCATCACACGGTGGCCTTTTTCCTCAGCAACCTCATATTCATTTAAATTCTTCTGACCTGCCATGGGAACTTTTTCACTATTTTGTCCAAGTAAGAAGACTGTAAGTAAATCAGCATCCTCTTCTGACATAAAAAAGTTAGGCATCCTCAAGAGATCTTTAAAACCTTTGTTATTTCCTCTATCCCATCTTCTGGGGTTGAGCATGTGATTTTTAAACCAAACATCTCTTTTATGCTCAATGTGCTCGTGTCCAAAGGCCAGTTGAGTAACTGGTTTAGATCCCTCATTCGTTAGATCAACTCCAATAGGTGATCTTCCTTCAAAGCCATCAATATTGTGACATGAGTAGCAGCCAAATTTACCAATGGATCTCTTTCCGAGCTCTAGTGTTCTTTGGTGGTCATCGAGGCCTGCTAGTTTTGTCTTGGCCACTGCGATTGTATCGAAAGAGCTGAAGTACTCTAAAAGAAGCTCATCACGAACTGATCTATCTAGATCTGAAAATTTCATCTCAGAGAATTTTTTATTTTTGAGAGTTAGAAGGTAAGAGGTCATGTCACTTGCTTCTCTTTTCGATAATCGAAAAGATGGCATCACAGTATCCTCTTGATAGTGAGAAGGTCTCATTAACCATGAAACTAACCAGTCCCCTGAAACCTTTGATCCCAAGCCCGTTAGGTATGGACCTTTTTTTGATCCCACTTTATTAAAATCATTTCCAATGCCTTCAACTTGGTGACAACTAATACAGCCTACGTTTTGAATTAAGGCCTTCCCTTTATCAGCATTTCCGCCATTGTATCTGGTAAAAGGAGAAAAGGACTTAGAGTTCTTAAAGAGGTACTCAACAATAGAATTCACTTCCGCTACGTTTTTCTTTAAAAATTCTGGCTTAGAATTATTACTTTGATTAAAGTAGTGAGGCATTTTTGTTTTTGGATTAAAGTGTCTTGGAAACCATACCCAGTTTTTAGTCCACTCTTTAGACACCTTACTTGAAATTTTATAAAGACTTGGTCCTGGCTTTCTAAGATGTTCCCAGCCTTTAATTTTATGACAACCGTAACAGCCGTAAGTCTGTACTAATTGGCGGCCTTTATTCAATCTATCTGCTTGTGGAATAAATTCTTTACCTTGGTGACACTTAACACAGCCTGCTTCTGTCTGAGATTTCTTTCTGATTGGTTGAGCGATTTTATGGCCTTCATGGTAGTGATATTTTGCAATCCACTCTTGTTTTTGCTTTTCATTTTCAGGTCTGTGCTCAGCTGCGTTAAAATCAAAAACCCTTTGTCCTTCTCCACCATGACATGTTGTACACCCTGTTTTTTTCATAGGGTGTGGTGAATCAGCTCCCACCATTAAGTTAAGATTAGGGTGAGTTTTATAGGGATTATCTTTTTTCTCATAACCTGGTTTATCGATAAAAGTGTGGCAGGTCATACACCTGTCGACTTTCTCTGTTTGTTTGAAATAACGATCTTCAGTAATATTCTCGGCCACTACTTGTTGAATTTTAATTGTAGGATCAAGGTAATCGATAAATGGAGCATTTCTTAAAAAGTTAATAGGATCTGAAAAGAAGCTAGCACTATCATAAGCCTCTTGGGTCATATCTAATTTACCAGCTTTTTCTTTGTAGTCTTTCTGAGCAAGCTTCAGCTCTTTACTTTTTGCTGCGATGGCATTGAGAACATTTTTTTCGTCAGTTGTAAGTTGCTTAAAATAATCCTTGCCTTTGCCCCATTTAATATTCAATGCATCGAGTTTGCCCTTAAGTTTTTTAGCGGCAGCGTCTTTTCCGTGCTCTTTTTTCATTTCCCACTGAAAAGTCATAGCTGATGAGCTGGAACCATCAGCACCATTGATAATTTTTTGAGCGTAAATTTTTGCCTGAGTTTCACCCAATTCTTTCTTAAGAGCGTCAACTTCCGCTTGCCGTGAATCTCTAATTTTCTGACCAGCTTCAATGGCCTTTTTTAGAGCTGCAACTTCTTCAGGTTTTACACTTGCTTTAACAGCTTTTAGTTTTTCACCTAGAACTTCTTTTTTAATGTCTAGGGCCTTAATTTGAACAGCTTTCCACGGTCTAATATAATCATCTAAGATAACCCAAACAGTTGAAAGCAGAAGTAGAATAGATAGAAAAGCAAAGACTTTATTTTGTACTTTCGTATCAAATGCCATGCCTGGTTCAAGTTTCATTCAATATATCCTTATTTTTTTAATTCCTTTTATATTAAAGATTTAGTTCCCACTCTGGCAGGGCCACAATGTATTTCAGAGTAAATAACCATCTCAAATACATTTTAATTGGAAGTGTTGCCATGAACAGAACTAAGAATAAGAAGAAATAATATCTAATCTTCCCAGTCTTCTCTAATATATCTTGTCCCCACTTTTTGGTAATCATAGCTCCGCTGATTCCAAAGTAAGCGAGTATTACAAATATTCCAAAAATCTCTCTCACAATAAGATTTGAAGGCATTGTGGTTCCGAGCATCTTGATCCAAATAATTTCTGACAAATTAATATTTGCCTCGGCAACAACTTTGTGGAAATCCCAGTATTCGAAAGGTCCATAGAAGGTCCAGTTGGGTCCTCTTAAGAAGGTGCCAATAATTATCAAAAAGATCCAAAGAACTAGCCATCCAAACATAAAGCAGGAAATCGCCATCTTTCTTTCAGAAAATGTGTAATATCCATTTCCTTTTGGATTTGTATCAATATAAGGGATGGCCACAAGACCAATAATGATAAAGACAGGAAGAACAACGCCGGCCATCCAAGGATCGAAATAAACAAGCATTTCTTGTAAACCAAGGAAGTACCAAGGAGCTTTAGCCGGATTCGGTGCCCATGTTGGGTTGGCAGGCTCCTCAAGTGGGGCCTTGAAAATTATTGCCCAAACAATTAAAAAAATTGTTCCCGCAATAATAACAAATAATTCGTTGTAAACTAAATTTGGCCAACTCCAGACCTTTTCTCTATTTTCCGGTAATCCCTCTATAGGGCACTCACCCGCTTCAATTCTTTCATCGTTGATCGCCGCTTTGTGAACGGTAAGCCAAGTGAAGAAAAAGACTGAGAAAAGGAGTATTGAAATTGGAATATTATCAGGTGTGGCAATAATAGTTCTAAAAACATCATCACTCATAAACCAAAGATAGACAGGGGTCATAAGAATAACAAATCCCCACGCAAATTTCTTTGTTCCAATAATTCTGTAATATTTCATTAACAAATAGAACATAATCAAGGTCAAAGTAAATGAGTATTGTGGACCCGATAAAATGTTAACAAATTCTTTCAAAGCTTCCATATTATTTCCTGATTATCCCTAATCTCTGCCTAAACCTAAAGAGGTGCTGAAATACCACCATCTTTTCTAACTCTCCAAAAGTGAATCGCTATAAGCACTCCCACAACAAGTGGAATAAAAACACAGTGAAGAATATAAAACCTGAGTAGTGCTGGCTCACCAACAAAACGACCGCCTAAAAGTTGAAAACGCACGTCGTTTTTATCAGAGACGAGAATAAAATCCCCGATCTGAGCTAGTGTTGCTCCAGGACCACCATGACCTAAAAATGGAGTGGCCTTTGCCATATTGGATCCAACTGTAATGGCCCAAATCGCTAGCTGATCCCAAGGAAGAAGATAGCCAGTAAATGAAAGAAGTAATGTTAAAACTAAGAGGATTACACCAACACCCCAATTAAATTCTCTAGGTGGTTTATATGATCCAGTCATGAAGACCCTAAACATGTGAAGCCAGACAGTAATAACCATGGCGTGGGCACCCCACCTGTGAATTTCTCGCATAATACCTAGAGGGACATGCTCTCTAAGGGCTACAATATCGTTAAAGGCATATTCAGCCGTGGGTCTGTAATAAAACATTAAAAGAACACCGGTAACTGTAAGTGACAAAAAGATAAAAAATGTTAGTCCGCCCATACACCATGTGTAGCCAAGCTGAACCCCAGATTTTTTTAACTTAATGGGATGCAGGTGAAGGAATACGTTTCCAGCAACTATGGCTGCTCTATTACGAGCATTGTTTGGTGGACCATGACGAAAAATTGATTTCCAAACTTGTGTTTCTCTAACTTGATCTACAATACTTTTATCAGACATTTTAATTAAACCTCAATATAGGAATCAGGGTTATTCCACTGTCCTTTCTCATATCTATATTTTTTAGTTTTATCGATTTTCAATCTTCCATCGGGAAGAGTTGTGATTTTAAATCTCTCAAGAGGTCTTGGAGCTGGGCCTTCGAAGTTAATACCTGAAGGGTAGAAACCAGAACCGTGGCATGGACACTTAAATTTTAATTCACCTGGAAGCCAATTGGGAATACAACCGAGATGGGTACAGATATTAGAAAGAGCAACTAGCTTTCCTTCACGTTTAATAATCCAAACGCCAAAACCATTTTTCCATCTCTCATCAACGCCATTATCATAGTCGCCTGGGATACCTGCAATAAATTCCATTTCTGGTTCAAAATTTACATTTGGATACAAGAATCTAAAGACTAAACCTAAAAGGCCAGCAGTTGCCGCCGTAAAGGTAATCCAACCAACTGCTAAAAAGCTAAAGAATTCCCTTCTATTTAGTGATTTCTTACTTTCACTCATGGATTATTTCCCCATTTCAAAAATACTTCAGACCAAGGCCCGCTGAGCCAAGAGTCAGCTACACAACTCTAAAAAATAAGCGATGATTTATCTCATTAAAATACTATATATTGATTAAGGTGGCTACGAGTTATTTTTTAGTAAAAGCCTAATAGTTTCTTTTAGTTTGACCTCTATTTTAGGATTTCTTTCTTTAGGTAAGGCGTCTTGCAGCAAAGCACTATAGTGGTTACTATTAGATTTCCTGACTCCATTAATCACATTAAGTTTTAGTGCCATGACTTTATCTGAACGAAGCTGGCCAGGAGCTGCTTTGTCCACCATGGCAAGGTCTAGGATCTCTTTCAAAACGGGCCCCAACTTTTTATTTCCATAAGAGATTAGTGATATTGCTGCTACGTATCTCGTGAGAGGAATAGAAGATTTTAAATCGGCTTCCATAAGAAGGTCCGCACCTGGTACTGAATGTTTAGAAAATGTGTACATCAAAACTTGCTTAAGGCCTTGATCTTCAGCTTTCATCAGCTCCATAAGTGGAACCCAATCATAAACAGTGCCCACTTTCATATTTCCAATTCCAATAACTGCATTGAATTGAACCTGTGAGTCGGAGTCTTTTAGGCCCTTGTATAAAACAGGGAGAATATCTTGTGTTTTAAATGTAGATAGCGCCAATATCAAAAAGTTTTTCGTTCTTGCGTCATTAGATCTATCGTAGAGTTTTGAAAGGCGTTCAATAACCCACTGATTTTCTTTTTCAGGAATGGACTTGCGGGCCAATAATTTAGACAATTCAAATGCTGCCACCCAGCGATTCCCAAAGGTTTTTGATTCCATTTCTCTAATCAAATCGCGGTGAGATCTTTCGGTGCTAAGCATTTTAACGATTCCAAAAACCAGAAGCGAGCCCAAAAGGACAATTGCGACAGGCATCATGATAGGGGCCATTGCTGATTTTTCTAATAATTTTTTCTTAGGACTGCCTTTGGATGCACTATTCGACATATTAGCTCTCATTAATTTGCGATAATTTCGATCAAACTAGCTTTAGCATGGGCCAAAATAATCTGACAAGAAGTTGTCATGACATATACAACCTTGCCGAAATTACTCTTTTTTAAGTAGAAAGAATCTCAACAAGAGGAAAATGATGGCTTACTTACTGAGATTTTTGGATATTTTAATGGTTTTCGCAATACTACTAACAACCCTTACGGCCATGGGCCACTCTCCATTTTCCTTTGGTCACATTCAAATCGCCATTCCTTCATTTTTATATGTGATATTTTGCCAGGCCTTTATCATGTTTTATTTTATTGGCACTTCTAGGCTTGTGGATAATATCCACTCAACACTAAGTGGAGCTGGAGATATGGATGAGCTTTTTGACAATCCTCCCGCTGACTTAGATCCCTACAAAAAGAAAGTTGAAAGATATGTTCAGTCCTCTACTTTATCCAAAAGAAAAACTATCCCTTGGACTATGATGATGCTGACTCTTGGAATGATTGCCTTTTTTCTTGGAGGTGCTCACGACACAGGAATGGTTGCCAAAAAAATCCATGTTGGTGTGGTTTACGGATTCGTTCTTGCCATGACAATTGGTTTTTACAGACAGTGGATTCACCTCGGTAGAACTCATAAACTTCTAAGGGAGCTCAAGGCCCTTTTTGAAATTCCAGACAATTCAATGTAAAGAGCAAACAATACCTGCCAAAATAAAATTTATTTGATTCTTTGAAGCCCTAGTAATTTTGCTGGTTTTCCCCAATTTTATCAATTTTTACACTGTTACGCCGAAATAGCGTTAGTATGTATAAGACTATGAAAATAATTACTGCGATTTTGATTCTTATGATTTGCTTTGCTTCTTTTGCTGAAGAAGATGAGGGCAATGACTCGGATAAGGTGATCGGTGAAGTTGGGGCCAGTGTCTCTGCTGAAGATACTGCTGATAGTGAAGATGTATATGCTATAGATCATCCACTCATAAAAGGTACATGCTACGATAATGAAGATTTTAAAACACCTAAAGACATAAATGGCTGTATTGAGGCAATGTTTAGGGGTGAAGGCAATCCAGCCTCCAGTAAATTTAAAGATATAACACCTTTAAACGCAGATCAAATCAAACAGATTAAAGATTACTTGGGTGAGAAAAAAGAAACATCTCTTACATTTGAAAAATCTGAGGCTTCCAAAAAATTGACGGATTACCTGTCCAAGAGGATGGAAGAAACTCTTTTTAAGGGAGCAAGTGACAGTACAAAGAAAATTGTAAGCCAAGCTGATTTTGTAACCCTTTATAATTCTCAGCTTACTAAAAATGCTATTTTGGCCATTACATCATACTGCCTGGAGGCTGATTTAAATGGCACTACTTTAACTAAGTACCACATTTCGAAAGAAGCCAGTGCAAGAAAGAGTATGAGAGACAGAAATGTAAATGATCTACAAAAATTTAATCCTGATGACCCTAAATATGGTGGTTGCATGACTTCTATCAGTGGAATATGTGATCCATCAATCTGTGAAGAGCAAAAAGCAAAAGAAATAAAAGAAAATGGCTCAAGTAAAAGAGAATGTGAAAATCTTACGAGCATAGGGGAGGAAACAGACCCAGGTGTAAAGTATACAAGAACAAGAGCATGTGAGGTGACAAATTACCTGGATATTGTTCGAACAAAAATGAAAGAACTAGCCGATGTCAAAAAAATCTATGATGAAAAGCTTGGTCACAAAGGCCTTGCTGTAAACTCCGAAAAAGTAGAGGTTTACAATGGTGATGGTAACTCTGGCAAATCTATCGATGAATTGACTAGCATAACCTCTGATGAACTAGTAAATGAAGCAGGTCTTCATGATGAATTTGATTCTCAAAAAAAACCTTTTGAAAATGAGGAATGTAAAAACCCTGGCACAGAAGGTTGTGACAAAGTTACCTACGGAGAGGAAGACTGGAAAGATTACAATAAGAGAAGCCAAGAGTTCTTAGTGGAAAGCTTGATTGCTGAAAGTGAATACAATGATCCACAAAATTTAAAAAAAGAAGTGTTAAAAGAAAAATTAAAAGAGAAAGGATATTCTGATGATAAAATTGAGTCACTACTTACAGGAGCTGATCCCGAATTAAATATGGCCAATGAGTTAAAAAATCTACTCAAACTCAAAAGAGAGTCGATTCTTGCCAGAACCAAGGCAAAAATGGTCTCCAATACAATTGAAACCACTGAAATAAATGCTGACATCATAGAGGGCAGTACGGCTGCAGAAGAGGTGAAAGAGAACTTTGATAATCAAGAAGAGCAATATACCCAGCTAATACATTTTAATAATGTGGTTACTTCCTTTATTGCTGTTAAGGATCCGAAAACGGGAAAAGAAAGTAGAACAAACCAAAGTCTTTTACGAGAAGTTGAAGATTCAGCGTTTATGGATACAAAAGATGAAGGAACTGGCGATGATCAATATGGTAAAACAGATAATGATGCACTTGGTGATTTAGGGAAATCTGAAGTTTTTAACTCTGATGATGAAAAAGATAATTTATGTTTTAATACCAGTGCCCTTGAATTAATTATCCTTGGGGCTAAGTCGTCTGGGACAAGTGCTACTGGTGCGGATGATTGTTTGTAGATTTCAAAAATTGACTTAAATCTAAAATCATTAAAATAGGCTAGACCTAAACCTAGGTCCAGGGCTAAGTACAGGTAGTTTTTTTATTCGAAGAATTCTATATTTCCTTCCCAAGATATTTCTTTTAGTTTTTTGAGACGGGACTCCCATGTGCCGACATGAATTTCTAAGTGGTGACCGTCAGGATCTAGGAAGTAGAATGAGTCCCCCTCACTCGTATTTAGTGACCACTCTTCGACGCCCTCTGCTTGTAGGATTTTTTTCATGTTTTCAAATTGGTCTTGATCAACGCTAAAAGCAATATGTCGATAGTCCTCGTGGTCCATGTCTCGTGGAATTTTATTAAGTGAAAGGCAAAACCAGGTCTCGCCGGTGGTGAAATAGGCTCCGCGATCCCACCGAACAAGTGGCTTGAAGCCAAGTACGTCTTTATAAAAGTTGAATGACTTCTCAATATTGTTAGTACTGAGTGTAATGTGATTTATTCCTTTAATTGACACTACTGTTTTCTCCCACAAAGACCAATTTAGATTTTCTTTAGCCAAATAAATACACGGTTTTTCCCTGGAGGGTTCCTCCATCTGGTTCGACTCTCAAACACCATGGAATCATCTACATATTCTACTTCAGCTAAAAATTCTCGCATATTTTCAATAGGCACATATAAATTGTAATAAACTCCGCCGGGAACATTTGTACCTGGCTTAACATTGTCTACTTGCCCTACATGATATTCTTCAAGTAAGTTTTTCAACTTAACCGTAGCAGCATCTGGATCAATTGACTTAACCATGACTCTGTAAACTTTTCTGTTTCCATAGCTAGAATCTCTAATGCCGCCTTTTTTTACTTCCTCGTATTCTGATTGCTCAAAACCAGAAGCCTCTAAATCTCTTGGTAGTTCATCCCATGAAGTTACCGAAACTTCTGATTCAGTCTC
>Ga0257116_1001523_pt1 | contig 14582 bp, 10 predicted proteins | sample SI112_120mmetaG_FD_190150 | JGI IMG/M metagenome (GOLD analysis project Ga0257116, IMG submission 190150) | Marine microbial communities from Saanich Inlet, British Columbia, Canada - SI112_120m | ecosystem: Environmental > Aquatic > Marine > Inlet | place: Canada: British Columbia | collected...
TATTTGAAGATTTGAAGTTCCCCAATTTTCCATCAAGTTCCATAGTTTACTAGACAGGTACGTATAATTAATATCAAAAGGACGAATGTCTTTATGATTCTCTTTACCAGTTAATAAAAACATTATCGAATCAAAAAAAAATAATGGGATTAAAAGGCGGAGTGAAAATAAAGAAATTCTGTATAGATTGTACAGAAGAACCCTTGGGGGAAGATGGTGCACCCGATTTCAATACGGTAATTATAGATATTATGTTGTTGGTAGCTTATCCTTGGTCTATGGACGCGTCTCCTCTTAAGTTTGCTCTCCGAGTACTTGATACTACGCTTCAATCGCTAAGATCTGGTGTTAAAAATGTTGTTTTGGGTTGTGATAAATCTGGCGTTGGGTCAGAATCGATTAATTATGCAAAGTATAAGGAACGAGTAGATCGTAGGGAAAAAGCAAAGAAAGCGCGAGAAACTCTAGAGAAGAGACAGAGAGAAGATGGTATTCCTACGTATTTAGAAGCTGGTTTTTTTAATCCAAAGGCTCCCAATGGTTTGGCGGGTAATCTCGCTTGGCAAATATTTTTTAGAGATAGAAAGGAACGATCAAAATTGATAGGATTTATATATAGTAGCCTCATGTCATTTATACCACGACTAATTTCTTATCAAACATTTATTTTTGATGGACATAAAACATATCCTCTTATTCATACTCCTATTATACCAAAAGATGAATCAATAAACAACAACAACAACAATAATGTGAATATGGACATAGATAATAACGACGAGGATGATATACAACAAGTAACGTGTAATAGTAGATTATCTATTGTGCAGCGTAAATCATGTAGAAATGAGTGTCAAGAAATGGATAATTCAGCAATGGCATGGTGCGAATATTGTAAAGAATTAGATGAGTCCAGTGGAATAGAAAAACCCATACTAAATATTACAGAAGACTTGGATTCTATTATTATTGGACTGTTAAACATGGTTGATAACTTCAAGATGAATCTATTTGTACAATTAAAATTCTCAGAACTGAAATGTAAGAAAATTATTTCAATTAGAAAGGTATACGCAAAGATTCAAAAAGAATTTGGAGTATTATGGGAGAAAAAAGATCTTTCGGAAAGTTTAAACCAGAAAAATGCCGTTATTATGACGTGTGGTATTTTGATGTGGGGAGGAACCGATTTTGTCGATAAGATCGAAGCAAATGTCGGAATAGAACAATGTATAGATTGTTATATGAAAAATTCTGAAAAATTACTAGGGTTGGGTCTAGTATGGTTATTAAACGAAAAAACAGACATGATTGATTACAACGAAGACAATTTTATGATTTTGGAAAAAATAATATACGCTCATGCAAAAAAAAGCAACTTTGTCTCTGAAAATATTCTAAAAGCAAAAGGAAGACGTATGACATGGGAACTAAATATCAGAAAGAATATACACAAAAAAAATTACAAAGTACAAGATATCTTATTACAAGATAAACAAGGGAGGAGTGTATATGGTATCAAAAAGAAACAATATAGTGATAATGAAAAGAAAGATGAATATGCAGTAGAAGATGATTATGATAATTTATCACCACATTATTTTGTAGAGTAAATATTAAAACTTTGTAAACAAAAAGACTTGTTATATTATTTTCAGGATATGAATTCATTCGTATTATCATACTTTACAATTTCCTCATATCATTGATAAAGGCGTTTATTTACATGTTGAAATTTGCAAACAGTTATTTCATTATCTGCAACATATTTATGTATGTTAATAACTCGAGTATATTCTTGGCTACATTAAATACTCTGAATGTTATGGACTAGAAGAGAGGTAATATAGTCGATAAATTGTGAAGGATTCTCCTTCATTTTATATTTCCAAGTCCGTACATGGGAAAAATATCTTTTTAATCTTTTTTTGATTTTTTACAATTAATTACTAATATCGCTACAAAAAGTATGCATTGTAAAGGCAAATAACAATAATAAAAAATACTATGGTTTGTAAATCCAATTTCCATAAAAAAACGAATTGATCGGAATAGGTATGTCTCAATCGTATTATAGATAGGTCCTTTTAATGACATTTTTATACAGTCCTTTACATATAAGTGATTTAATGAAGCAAGATCCTTGTTGTTATTAAATTCTTTGGCTAGTGTAATAACAACATCTGATGCATTATTAGTATGTAGTAGTTGTATAGTCGTATTAGAAACAGTTGCATATTTAAAACAATCTTTAACGACAGACGTATTTCCTTCAATATAAAATTCAAAGGAACATTGATTAATTGTATATGTTTTAGAGCTGTTTCTCATTTGCAAACTATCCATTCCAGTAATTTCTTTAAATTTTTCATATTGTTCTTCTGATAAAAGTGTTTTTACCGGTGTTTCCCAACATTTTTCAGCATTATGCAGTCCATAATATGTTTTATACATTATATCTACATTTGTAATTGCAATAAAAATACAAAGTACATATAAACAACTCACAAAATACGAGATATATTTTCCCATTTTATTATTCTTTCGACTATCTTCGATATTAATATTCCTTACGAATTTGAATAGAATAGTATTAACGAATGTATTTTTCCAAAGTTTTTTTAGATATTTCGTCTTACTCAACATAAAAATATTCTTAAATGCTCCTCTACCTATTATTATGTGGTAAATACAGAATGCGAATAAACAAATTATAAAGCATAAATAGATTATTTCTTTCGTCGTTGAAATTACCATTGTATTCAGAATCGATAATGTTATTTTACAAGAATTTAAATTATCTTTTTTAATATTAAAATATTTTTATTTTAAAGTATTAAATAAACTTTTTAAATTTTTCCCTCAGTACGCTCAAATATACTGGATTACTAATTGCTTGTACAATAGTTGTATAGGTTTGTGGTGCATTACCACTCTTTTTATCTTTTCTTGGTTTTGATCCGGTTAAAATAGGTCGAAATGTTTTTGTATCTAATCTACATTCCATAACACACGGAAAAAGATCTTTATCTTCACCAGGATACGTTTCTTGCTTATACTTTAGTGGACACGTAAAAAACACTTGACTGTTTAAACTGTAACGTATAATACAATTTTGGAGGTTGTTTTCCAACATTTCACATCGCGTGATTTGAAGTTCAAAATCAACTGTTTGATGTTCTGGTTTCTTCCATTTGTAGTATACTTTCATGAGCATTTTTTCTAATGTAGATTCTTCCTTTGTATCTTGTACTAAAGCAGGATGAGGATATTTTGAATGAGTAAATAATAATCCATCGTTCTTGTTATGCAACATCCCGTCTTTGTATTCATCGTTTGTTATATGATTTAATAATATTTCGAATTCGTTAGGTTTGTACACACGTTTCATTTTAATGTGTGGTAAATTAGGATTAAATTGTAGAAGCAAATCTAAAAGTTCCTTGCAGGAATTCATTCGATCTTCGTATTTTAACAGCGAAACGAATTGATTATTTTTAGAATGTGGTGTGTCAAACATTAGAAAATATCCTTGTCCGGTATGTGACAAGTCCTCTAGAAATTCACAATCTAGTATCGTGAGTCCTTTTATATCCTTTTTCATATTTCCAAAGTCATTCATTTTGTATACATTATTTAAAACGAACATGTTATCCTGCTTTCGTGTTATTACATAAATTGAAGTATTAAAGAGAGCATCTATATCAATATAAACAGTACATCGAATTCCGTTAGATTTTTCGGTTATAACATACATTCCGTTTGTTATGATATCAATATCTTCAACAAGAAGCGTTGCCGGGAAAGTGCGTGTATATGATGAAATAACAGAATTATCATTACTATTATTGTTCAGAGGTTCAGCGAATGTTTCGTGTTTATTTAATCTTTGTTTCTTTTTAACAGTGGATAAAAAACTTTTCATGAGAGATTTATCTTGCTGAACAAAACCATGTTTTAGCAGAAATAACTTCATTGTTTCAATCAATAAAATATTTTATTTAAATTGTTTTGCATTCCTCCAATAAAAGAAAAAAAATGTTAATATTCAGTATTATAAGATCAAAAATATCTGTAGACTTTTTATTGGAGTAAAAAAAAAGAGAGATTTGGTTATAACGAATGTTTATTCTCGTCTTATATGAATTTCCAAAAATGGTTGAATTAGATTTTATTGAACAAGCTATTGATATGTTTTAAAGGGGACATGATTTCCAATAAAAAAGTTGGTTATATAAACGCGTCAAAGTTCTACTATTAATAAAGAACCTAAAAAGATGGAAGGAAATAAAGTCATCTACGACTACACATTTCTGAATGGAAATACTGGAAGTTCACGAGAATTAACATCTGAAAGCTTAAAAAAATGTTATGAAGATCATTTACTAGGTGATTTTGTAGGAGAAATGAAAGATAACCTTCGACTAACTTACAATTCTTTTAATCAGCTTTCTTTTGAAAACAGAACAAAAGTACTCAATGCTTTTTTGAAACCACAAAAAATAGACGAAGAAGATGATTTAGATAATGAAATGATTCATTGGAATACGTATGATAAAAACAATGTGTATAAATTACCTAGTAATTTCCATAAAGTATTACTGTGGGCTCATCTAAATCTAACGCGTATAGAATGCTATATGACAAGTAAAGAATATTTAAAATACAAAGGAGAATTAGTTTGTGAAATACAACATTTGTCTTTAATAGATTTCTCCAAAGTGTAATTTTATCTTGTGTAAAAAAAAATATACTTTTCCCTTTTTATATGTACATTTCGTAAAAGCATCTTATAAATGATGTCGCATCTCATAAAGACGCTATTTTGTCTTTTTATAGGATTTCAATGTATTACATGCTCGAAACCATCTCTTAATACTGGAAGAGATACGATTTATCTTTCTTCCAGAACAGTGGATGTAGAAAAGCTTAAAAAAAAGGAAAATAATGAATGGAATCAATTTCTTGTAGATTCTAAAGAGAAGAGTATATTTATTATACATTGTCATCCCAAGGTTACATTAAAAGAATGTCGCAGTGTCCTCTTATTGGCAGGGGGTATTAAATCCCCGTCTTATGTACACAAAAGATCGTTCCGTTTCTCTTCAACACGAGAAAAGGTGAATAAATTATTAAAGGAATATCCCGGTGTATTCGATGTATTTATGGATATTGAACCAGGAGATCGTATTTCTCAATCATTCAATCACGTAAAACCTAGTAATGTATCATTGTCTTCACGAGGAATGATGCTAGATAAGAATCCAGGTAGAATGAAGAAGAACAAACAAAACGAAAAAAAACAACGAGAAATTAGGCATATAAAAGTACTAACAGCGTGGATACCGGATATGGATATACTGAACAAGGTATTTAATGGAATGAAATGGACGATCGACTCTAAAAAAAACGGAAAGATGATAATAACTGTCTATATCTCAAATAGTGTCGATCAGGAAAGTATTATAGATTATATTTCGAAATATCCTTTTGTAGAACTGATAGAACCAGAAAGTAATCCCAGGCTTCATAATATAGCAAGTAAGGGTGTGATGTTTCCAAATTATGTTGAAAATGATGTATTTTCTTTACCTTACAGAGGAATGGGTGAAGTGATTGGTATTGCAGACACTGGATTAGATATGTATCACGATGCATTTTCTGATAGTAGAGGATCTCCCGACTTGTGGACTCTAGAGAAAAGGTTAAACGTTGACAATTGGGATACGCCTAAAATGACGACAACAGGTATTATGGATCACAGAAAGATAAAGGCATATGGAAGAGTCGAATATAGAGATATGTACGGAAGTATAGCTACAGATTTTAAAGCATATAAAGGATGTCACGGTACTCACGTTTGTGGATCTGCGGCCGGAAAAGTGGAAACGGGTGAATCACCATACGACTCCATAGCTAAAGATGCTAAGTTAGTATTTATGGATATGAGCAAAGCAGGAAGTAATGAATTATTTGTTCCACCATTGAACGATGTACTTTTACCGTGGTTCTACGATACGAACGGTGTTAGAATCGTGAGCTTTTCGTGGGGTATAGATAATTTGAACTATGATTCGTGGGCTCAAGCAATAGATAAATTTATATGGGAGCATAAAGATATGGTTGTACTTATTGCAGTTGGAAACGATGGAATGGAATGGCCTGTAAGCAGTCCAGCCATCGCAAAAAACATCTTGGGGGTGGGAGCATGTACAAACGGAATTAACTACTTTTTAGATGGAGAATCCTTATTCGATAGACACGATGTACTCAGCAAAAGAGAATTTTATGATAGTCATTCGGTAGCAGGATTTTCTTCAACTGGACCTACAATCGACGGAAGGATCAAACCGGATATACTTGCTCCAGGATCTGGCGTTAAAAGTGCAAATGCTGGTACAAAGAGTTCCCAACACACAATGCACGGAACATCAATGGCAACACCACTTTTGGCTTCAGTAGTAGCTCTCCTTAGACAGTATGTGCGGGAACGTTTTCTACTCAATAGGCCTCCTGAATGTCTAATAAGGTCAATGATCATCGCCGCAAGTACCAAGACAGCTTCAGAAGTTGAAATATCAGTAAACGAAGCAAAGACAGGATATGTTTTACGAGAAGTCAATAACAATCCTAACCACTTTACGACTCGTCAGGGTGCAGGAGTGGTGAATCTCGGAGAAAATATTATTAAACAGCTGGAAAAGAATAATGCACTCATCAGATCTAGCGAAAATCCGGGATTCATGGAAGAAGACGTAGGACAAATTTTTATGTTCAAAGTGAGTAAACCTCTAGACGCTCTAAAGATAGTATACGCATGGACAGATCCTCCTGGTGATCTGTTAGCGAATACTTATGTTCTCGTTAACGATATAACATTGACACTTACAACATCTGCTAACAAGGTTTATTATGCAGTGGATATTGCAAATATGGGAAATGAAGAACTTCAGAATCAACAAGGAGGAGATTTCCTAAATAACATACGAGGTATTCTCATTTACAATGTACCTGCAGGTGAATACTTTTTAGAGTTTAGAACGAGAAGATTAGTAGAGGAAAAACAACCATATTCCTTTGTTGTTGTTACATATCCCACGGCAGAAGCGGAGAATGTTATTAGTACTACCTTTCTTCATCCTCTCGAAGCAGTATGTGCTTCCAGTGAAACAAAACCTTGTAATATACGAAACGGAGCAGGCACTTACAAATGTAATAAACTTGGATATTATGAAACGCGATGTACTATTGATGCGTGTGAGGATGGATATTCTATAGTAGATGAAGAAAATCAGAGATGTGATGTTTGTAATGATAAAATGCTTGAGCTTTGTCCGGATTCTTTGATTCTTTATAAGTCATGTAATTCAGAAACGGGACTTTGGAACGAAAACGATTGCCAGGAAGCGGAACATTCTGTACTAGGGTGGAAATATACTGTTACACAAATGTTTTTGGAACTCGTGAACAAACATCAAAACGGAGAATATAAATACAACCAAGTGGTAAAAATGGATATTATGAAAACAGATTCTACATATTATAATATCATAAATACACCCTTTCTCGAAATATTTGTGGGTAATGCTCAGATACTTGTACGTTCTGAAGTATATAATACAAATGTGCTCTTGAATGTGGAATGGACAAACTACACAAGTAGTATTGCATCTGTAGAGTACGGTGATAATTATTATTTCGTTAGTGAAGAACAAGGACCCGGGGGGAAAAGGACGCGAGTAATGAGTACTGATTATGAAATTACTCTCTTTTTGTACATTCCTAATCCAACGCTCGAAATCTCACTTACAAATTCAGTGAGTATGCATCAAGGATTTTGTACCAAAGATCGCTTTTTTCAGGTTAATACTTTGGATAGTATTGCTAAAGGAATAATTGTTCCATTGGATGAAAGTAGTGTAATTTCTACACAAAAATGTGTTTTGTATATGAATAAGTAAATAGATATTTTTTAAAATATATTAGGTTACAATATATTTTTTCTTTCTCTCTCTCTCTCTCTCTCTCTCTCTCACAATACTCTATGGTATTTTATCGCTGAATAAAATATTATTCGTCGCGCATTTTGTCATCATTAATTATTTTTAGATTTTCGTAACCAACGAGCAAGTCAATAGTTGTATTGTATCCTTTCGTTAGAATCTCTTTTTGTCTTCTTTTTCTTTATTTAAAGTACAAAAGTTGTATTATTTATAGAATATTAACAAAGAAAGACTCGTCCAAATCCAAAGTGTAAATTTAATTACACGAGCCGCTATCGGCATAATAATAGGCTTGACGAGATAAACAAATAGTTTCCACACAAACACGAGAACTCCCCATATAGCTTCCCTAAAATCTATAACAATTACAATAGCGAGGAATACTAATGATATTAGAACGAGGCCCCATCCTATTCCGCATACCCATATACATTCGGAAGCTTCCTCTGGTTTCACACCATTTTTAAATGTGAGAGGACCTAAAACCATTTGAACAACCCGCTCCAGTAGATCCAGGTCCTTTCTGTGATGCATAATTATTATCAAAAATGGTATAAGTACTTGAATTGCCATAAATACACCCACTTTCCAATGTTTCCATCGTTCTCGCCATACTGGATTGAAGAAATGTCTCTTCTTAAAGTGGTTTGATTCTCTTTTTCCTAGTGTCGAAAGAATGACCAAGCATTCTGCTCTCAGTGTATGAGGTCTTGCAAACAGTGAAGGAAGTGAAATAATAACGAGAAATACAAGTCCTATAATACTCCATGTTACAAAATGAGAGACGTAATCAACCTCTTCAATCAGCGGATAAATTTTATTATTTGTAACTAGTCTCATGATATAGAGTGGAACTGTCCATATACTATGCCAATCGTTACACATTCCATTTTTAAAGTATGGTAAATAGGTGAACATACTATCTTTACTTGGTAGATGTGTCTTTCCTAGATGTGCAGCACCGCACATGAAGCTGAATGGATGACCTATGTATTTTACATGAAATCCACACATTCCACCAGCAGCATCTTCTAACCCTTCTTCCACATCGTCCACACCTTCTGTTCCAATTTTCATAACATCATAAATAACATCCGTTGTATCTCTCACTCCGAGAGCCACATATTTAAAATTTTCACAAAATGCGTAGATCCACATTAATCCCATAATGAGTATAATTATGGCAACAAATCCAAAACTTCCTAAATCTGAAATAAATCGTATAACACCCTTTAACACACCCCATGCTATTCCTAGTGGGTAACGTATTAATGTATATATTAACTTTGCTGCATTCGTTGTATATCTGACGAAATGAAGGAAAATTCGTCTCTTTTTCGTGAGAATTTGTGTTTTCGACGCCATGCTTGTAATGGAAAGAAATATACTTTACTCTATATTAAATATTTATATCCATATAGCAAGTAGCAAATTTAATCATTGTACCGGATAATGGAAAATATCGAATATATACCCGATGATGTCCTTGGAGAGATATTTGATTTTTAGATCCATATCCTATATCAGAATGCATACGTGTATGTAAATAATGGAATTCTGTTGCTGTTGAACGATTTAATGACAAATTTAACTACTTTAAACAAATGTATGCTTTAGACAGACTTTTTATAGGCAATAAAATAAATACTGTTTACGAGGCATAGCATAGTATATCTACGATTTTAAGTAGCCAATCTTTTATAAATTCTATTAAAATACTATCAAATGTCAAAAAACGCTCAAAGAGTTTTGATCAATTTCCAAAGAAGGTAGAGATGGAGTCTTGTGTATGTGGAGACAGTCATTCTGTTATATTTAATTTTGAGTTTAAAAAATATGCGTATTGTAAATACGCAATGTTTGCAGATGTAGAATACTGTACAATTGTTTAAAATGTAAATTTTCATTTGCATTTTTACTTCATATTACACCGAGCAAAATACTTTGGAATTCAGATTTTTTTGATCAATTTAAAAAAATTGATATTGATGTTACACCTTTAGATCATGATTGTTATCGTGTTAAGGTAGCAACACTCAAATTAGATTTAAAATTAGATAAATCTTATCTAGAATTTTTATGGCCAGAATGTACAGTACTCGCCACTTAAAAATTCGTGTGTGATTTTTTTCTCAGAGTGAATCGTTAATGTTTTAGAGGTAGGATTCGTTTTTAAACAATTATTAGATTTTACCAGGACGAACTTTTTAGTGGCGAGCACTGTATAACAACCCGAACGAAAAAAATACCTTATACCAGATCAAAAATCATAATATGTGGTGTAGAAAAATATAGATACTGTTACATTAAATGTATAGACTAAGCAAGTATGCGGTACACGTCTCAAATTTTGGTATTTTTTTTTTGAACATGGAATTATTTCTCGCCTAATACTCATACTTGATTCGTTTCATGTATTGTTATTTGGGCTCGTAATAAAAGAGTTAATATTTTTATCATTGAAGAAGAATAAATATTAAATTTACTAATATAAGTCTGTGTGTCAAATTAATTAAATGGTAAATTTGTTAATCAAAGTATTTTATCGAATCTTAATATCCTACTTAAAAAAATAATGAGTATATACGAAAATTCTCGAGAACTTTTGCATCAGTTAGGACAGGAAGGTGCTGAAGATTTTGTTGATCAAGTAAAAATTCGTCAACAACAACAAAAAGAAGAAGATAGAAAACGAAAATTTAGGGCAGAAAGAAGGGAGTTAAAAGAGACAGAAAAAAAAGAATACAGAATAAACCGGAAAGAAATTAGACGACATAAGGAAATGTCGAAGAAAAGTATGTTATTCGAAGAAAAGGAAAGAAAAATCAGGGAAAAACAACAGCTGCAAAATGAAAAACTCTCTGAAAAGTATATTAAACAGGTTTCCAGATATCTGGAAACAAATGACGAAAATATCATAAATGATTATTACGACAGACAAACGTACAGAGATAACGTTTTTTTATGTTTGTCAAATAGTCATTTCGTATTACACAAATTAAGAAATGAATATAATGATCTTTTAACGGGAATAAAGCGTGAATATGACTCAGATATTTTAAAACTAACGAATAACATAAAAGAACAATTAGATACTATAAAATTAAATCATAAAAAACAGAGAATACTTTTATTAATTAGAAATAATCCATGTACTACATTATTTAACGAATTTTCTAATAACATGAGTAAGATACATACTTGTCATAAAGACGATTTTACACTATGTATTAAACCTGAACATCTAGAACTTATTACATGTATGATAAATACTATTAATTATGAATATCTAGAAACCTCTGATTATGAAAGTATTGAGCAAATAGATGTACATGAAACAAATGAAGTAAAACGTCTCAAAGCAGAATATAACTCATTGACACATTTAATAGAATCAAAAAAAAAGGAAAAAATTGATATATTAACTAAAAAGTTTAAGATACTAACACTAGAAGAAGAAAATAAATGTAACGAAAATATAAAACATATAAAAAACGAACCAGATGTGGAAGAGTATATAGATGAAGAATATATGCAAGAAAATGATTTTTCCTCTATAGATGAATGTATAACTCATTATCCACAACAACATAATGAAATAAGCCTTCCGTTACCTCCTCAACAACATAATGAAATAAGCCTTCCGTTACCTCCTCAACAACAACATGATGAAATAAGCCTTCCGTTACCTCCTCAACAACAACATGATGAAATAAGCCTTCCGTTACCTCCGCAACAACATGATGAAATAAGCCTTCCGTTACCTCCGCAACAACAACATGATGAAATAAGCCTTACGTTACCTCCGCAACAACAACATGATGAAATAAGCCTTACGTTACCTCCGCAACAACAACATGATGAAATAAGCCTTACGTTACCTCAAAACAATCCATTAGAAAGGCTTGAACTAGACGAAACACTTTATTACTATTCAAACTTATCTTTGTAACTCTTAGACATATTATTTGTTAAACTTATCTTTGTAACTCTTAGACATACAGTACTTGCCAATAAAAGCTTCGTTTCTCGAATTTAAAAGAAAGTCAAAAATAGTATTTTAATATTTAAAACAGGGATAAAAAGTGGACTTTGATATTCATTTTGCAAAGGTTAATAACAAGGAGGCGAACATTTTCGTGACGAGTACTGTATTTTTTTAACGTATCTTAGACATATTATTATTAAAAACTTACTCTTCTTCCTCTTCTTCTTCCTCCTCTTCTTCTTCTTCCTCTTCTTCTTCCTCCTCTTCTTCTTCTTCTTCCTCCTCTTCTTCCTCCTCTTCTTCTTCTTCTTCCTCCTCTTCTTCCTCTTCTTCCTCTTCCTCCTCTAAAACATCTTCTTGACTTTGCATTAATTTTTCTTCTTTTGGTTTTCTCTTGGTAGTTCTGGTACGAGGGTTAACATTATGCGTATTGAGACATGTTAATTCCGTGTTTTTCGTCATAAATGGAGTAATACCATTTCCAATTATGATCGGGAAATTTAATGCTTTGCGTAGACTGGGACTTCCTTCAATAGATATTTGAAGATCTTTTACTGATATTTTACGAAGATTTTTATCTTTCGAATCGAGATGTACTTTAACAGTTCTACGAGTCAGTTCTTCAGTCAATACTTGAACAATAGCAGCTCCAATCAACGGAATATTTTTACCAATTCTAGTATTACCTCTTCGATAAACTCTGTCGATCGTAACGTTTTTCCCATCCTTGGTTTTGATTACATTACCATCCTTATCTTTTACAAGGACTTTTTTATGTCTAGTAGGACCATTAATAGAATTTTTAAATTGATTAGCTATAACGGAAGGATCTACTGTTAATTTGGAAGTGATTCTTATGTTTCTCTTTTTCTTTTTCGCCGTCGGAGATTTAACAACACTCTTTTCAACGATATTTAATCCATTACTATTTTTCTTCTGCGTGTAAGGATTCTCATTTTGTTCCATTGTTTGAGACATTTTGTAGTTCTTTGATGCAAGTTGATAATACAGTATTAATTAATAATTTTGGTGATTTGTTTATACTGGTTATTTCTAACGTTGGATTCTGTTGATTAAAATGTTTTTCGATAACCGCGCGTAAAACACAAGGATTACTGTCAAGTGTTTGTTGAAATAAATTAATAAATCCAAGTTGATCTTGACCGAAAATATTTTTATTAAATTCGAACAAAAAAGTTTCCATTAAAACTCTTCCTTTTAAAAATATTGTTTTAAAATCTTAAAATTCATCAAGTTAGATTACTAATAGAAACCAAGATTAAAATAAAATATCGAATAGATTTCATTAGAACATAGTTATAATGGTTAATGTTCAACTAACAGCCATACAGATCGCTAATAATGGTTATCGAAAAAGAATAATACAAAAAATATATCAAGATAAGAATATCAAAAAGTTTGCTCTTTTAGTCCTCAAATATATACAGTACTGGTCACTAAAAAGTTCGCTTTTCAAAAAAAAATAAATTGTTAGAATTGCCTTCAATCTGAGCTCTGAACGCCCAAACGACTCGAACAAAACTTGTTTAAAAAATTGAAAGTGAACTTTTTAGTGGCCAGTACTGTATCAAGAGCGTAGCCATCACATTGGTCTTCAAGTACTTTCATCATTATTTGCTCAATACTACTAAGCAAAATTGATAATTTTGATGAAAAGAATAGTGAGAGTTTACTACCACCATACCTAAAAGGATCTGATTTCACCAGCTTACGAAAGGCAAAATCAAACATCTTTTGCCACCGACGGCAGACCGCTCTACAACAAAAATAATAGTCCATTTCTTTTATTGCAAATTGTGCAATTTCGTATAAGATATCATCACAAACAATCATTTTCCGACGAAAAATCGATAATTTTTAAAGAGTTGTTTTTTAAACCTTGATTTAAATTCGATAATCTTAAAATTAATGTTTGACTGTTGTCTTTTTCAGGTGGATGATTTCTCCACACAAATCAAACGTATTATCAAAACATATCTTAGATAAATTGATCCCCTTTACGAGTAGATTGTTTTTGTTTTGATGTCGAAGAAAAGGAAAGAAGAATCAGTCGATTTCTTTTGTAGATGCGAAAAATTTCGATTAATATTTGAATTGTGCGTCAAAAATTCTTCTTTACAATAATGCAAAACCGAAGCTAAACGAGGGTAAAAATTCTATTGATTCGATTATTAGCACTAAATATTAATAGCAAGGATTTTAATCGCTTCAAAATGACCAATGACAACAAATCATTATCGAAAAGCGATTATTGTGTGAATTGTGAGAGATATTTTTTGCACAGTTGCGTTCACATCTGTGATAAGTGCGATACTAAATTTTGTTTATCTTGCCTAGACCGCTGGATGTGTGGCTTTTGTGGGATAGTTCACGAACTGTGTCCGAATTGTCTTGAAGATATTAATATAGAAAACTGTTGCAGTTGTCTAAGGACGTGCTGTCCATACAGCGACGATGATGGTATATTTAAGGATGAAAATGGACGGATTTACTGTTCAGATTGCCAGGTAAAATAATCACACACCCGGAGAAACAACCATTGCGAAAAAATGGAAAATTGCTGGGGGGGG
>Ga0257116_1001525_pt1 | contig 14580 bp, 16 predicted proteins | sample SI112_120mmetaG_FD_190150 | JGI IMG/M metagenome (GOLD analysis project Ga0257116, IMG submission 190150) | Marine microbial communities from Saanich Inlet, British Columbia, Canada - SI112_120m | ecosystem: Environmental > Aquatic > Marine > Inlet | place: Canada: British Columbia | collected...
GCTTTTACTCGTCTCTCTACTTCTGACTTTGGGCTCATTATTGGCTCCTTTTTCGGGTTGTTAGCCGCCCAAAGTATCTCTTATTTATTTAGATCAAATGAACCGAATTGGTCTGACTCCACACAGTGTCCGTCTCGTCTACAATTTCAAATCCAAGCAGAGTTTCAATAATATCTTCCATTGTTACAATCCCATCCATGCCGCCATACTCGTCAACGATGAGTGCAATATGCTCCTTTTTATCCAAAAGAGTTTCCCAAACCCGGAACAGCTGGTTTTCCTCAAATACAACCACAATCTCCCGTTTAATATCCTTCAGGGTTAGTCCTGTATGGTCCTCAGCAAGCTTCTCGAAGACGTTTTGCCGAAATATGTACCCAGTTATGCTTTCAGCATTTCCTGAATAAATTGGTATTCGTGAAAAGCGTAGCAGATCTTTGTTTTCTAGAAAATCTTCTAAAGACATATTCTCATCAGCAACTGAAACAACGACTCGAGGAGTCATTATCTCGGAAACTTTGACACTCTTGAGTCTGATTAAATTTTGTATTATTTTATTTTCCTTTTCACCAAAGATCCCCTCTTCTTCACCAATGTTTGCCAGGGCTGATATTTCTTCTCTGCTTGTGGTTTGCTCGGTATAATTTTTGGAAAATAGTCGTGTTATATATGCTGACATTATTACTAAAGGATATGCAATAATTAATGTAACTCTAATTGCATGGCTGCATATACTCGCTAATTCTCTCCAAAATCTTGCCCCAAGTGTTTTAGGGATTATCTCAGATAGAAAAAGAATCAAAACAGTAAGAATTGCTGAAGCAATCCCAAAATATACTTCTCCAAATACTTTTGTCACTTGTACTCCTACACCAGCAGCTCCAAGCGTGTGTGCAATAGTATTCAGGGATAAAATAGCTGATAAGGGTCTGTCGATATTTTCCTTTAGCTTAATTAGAATGGTGGCAGACTTGCTTCCAGAATCTTGCTTAACCTTCAAATAGGAAAGAGAAGTAGAAAGTAAAACGGCTTCCATTACCGAGCATAGGAATGAAATAATGAGTGCAAAGAATAAATAGAAAAGTAGAAGGGTCATTATTGTTTTATCAGAAGTAGTTGTGTTGTTTAAAGTTTGACTCCGACACAATTACAACACGCAACTGTAGATCACTAAAGGACATGCTAATTTCGCATATTCTCGATTTGTGGTGCCGGAACAAAATCGATTTGTGCCTGAGAATTGGACTACCATATTGTTGTAACAAATTGCAGGTATGAATTATTCTATGATTCACAAGCCCCCTTTCAGAAAACTAAAGATACCTGTATATCGCTATGGGGGCAAGGAAATCCGGCCATGGTACTGCTAAGCCACTATCAAAAATATCCCTTCAGTAAGCAACAATCTCTTCAGGTGAAGCATGTTACCCTGGCTGATGTCTCGTGCCCGGTCACTTCAGTAATTCTTTGGACTCATTGACCACATCTTGTGTATTTTTCTGGAAAGGAGTAGCCCTTCCGCGTCGGATATAGATATGGTCCTTAAAAGTGCCGCCATTAGCTTCTACTATCGCAGCAAATTTATCAATGTTTTTCTGTTTGAACTTGCTATTGAAGGTGTTGAACAGGATTACATCTGTACTGGAAAAATCGTTTGATTTGATAAAGGTCCAAAGTGGTGGGGCAGGCCGGTACCACCAGATTGGAGAGCCTAAATACACTGTATCATATTGGCCCAGGTTAACCGTTGCAGGTTCAATAGGCTTTTCCTTTTCAAACCAGGCATCATAAGCTGCACTCGTACCTCCCCGGCCTCCTTCATAAGCTTCTGCAGTTATGTAGAGTAATTCTGCATTGTGTTTTTTGGCAATCTCCTTTGCCAGAGCCTCTGTATTGCCAGTTAGGGAGTAGACAACTACCAGAGTTTTGCTGGACACTTCACTTGCTCTCTGATAGGGTTGATTTACATAGTCACCCCTATTTTTTTGCATGGCGAACGACCAACTCGCAATGATGAGGACAATGATTACAATAATCTTTAACATGCTGGTACCTTTAATTGTTAAACGGTTGATATCCATCGCTAGAGCCTCTTGTTTGATTGCGGAACGAATATTCATTCCAAATCGAGGTTAAATTTTTTTTACTGTTTTACAGCATCCCAGGCCATTTGAATAATAATATCGATTCCTTTTTTATCAATTTCGGGCTGTTGCATTAAGCTGGCATTGATGCCGCCTTGCGTAAACACGACCAACTGCAGGATATCCATATCCTTAATGATCCCTTCTGCTATCCCTTTTTCAAACATGGCTACAATTGGCTGTAACATACTCATTATTTTTATAGAAACATCTGCATCAATAATTGGCGAATGTCCATATGCTTCTATGAATTTATGCTTATAGGGGTCACTTAAGGCATAACGAATGGCATTTAACCATGCCTGTGTGAACTGTTGTTTGACCGGCATCTTACTATCCAGCCCATTTAATATTTGTTCAATACCCTCTGTTTTAATCCTGAGGTAAAGCCTGTTAAGCAGATCTTCTTTGGAGGGGAAATAGTTGTACATGGTTCCAATCCCGCACCCAGCCTCCTGGGCAATCAATTTCATGGATGTGGCTTGTTCACCTCGTTCAACAAGTAATTTCAGGGCTGAGGAAAATATATCATCTCTCTTTGGCATCATGCCAGTATAGTGCCTTGGAATATTCATTCCAAGACATATTTTGTTATCCTTCCATTCATATCGTTTGAACCGAGTTGAGACATGTCGGCTTTGTCCATGATTGTCCACTTCTCGTTAGAAAACCCACTCGAATACAGAAAGATGATTGCAGAATATCGAAGTACAAATCTTCTTAATTCAAAAAGTCTCTACCCTTCGAGGACCTCAGGGTTCGGCAGACAACTCCCCCTAAAGGAAAGGCGAGTGGGATTTGGTTTCCAAAAGTTGCTAGGGTTGTTCAAAAGCTGGTTATATCTAACCAACAAAGACCTTTTTGGTGACACTGCTTTTGAATTTGCTTTCTTACAAAAATTATTAAATGTATAAAGTCAGCGCCTTTGGTAGAAGATATAGCTGTTAGCCCGACTCCCTTAATTGATGTTCAGATTGCGACTCAACAAGTGTTAGGCGATAAGGAGATTCTTTTTATGTTCTTAACGGGCATGCGTCAATTTAGTTTGTAAGTAACGGTGCCGGAAGTTCCCATCAGATTTTCCCTACAGAGGAATCATTAGTATGAAATACATGTACAAATTTGCTAGACTACCTGATGATAAGAAATTGATATCCCAGATCAATTTGGGTGCATCTACGTTATTTGACTCAATTGATAAGCTTGACTCTGACTCTTTGAATATCTCGGATTATAACAAGCGCTACCTTAAGCGCTATAAAAATAAACTTCGAACCCATTTACAAAGATTGTCCTACCTGCTCGCATGGTCAATATTTCGCTGTAAAAAACCACTGTCTGAGATCACAATAATTGATTACGGAGGTGGCGCAGGTTTGCTATCACTCCTGGCAAAAGCCTGTGGGATAGGGTCAGTTATTTACAATGATATTTATGATGTTTCCTGTATTGATGCCAGAGTGGTGGGTGAGAGTACCAATTTTCAGGCAGATTATTATGTCACTGGCGACATTGATGCCTTAAAGGTCTATTTAAAAAACAACGCAATTATACCAGATGCCCTGGTTTCATGTGATGTTATGGAACACATTTATGATTTGAAGACCTTTTTGAAATCGCTTCATAGCTTATCTGAGAACAATCTCAACTATGTCATATCCACGCACGCTAATCCACTCAATCCCATAATCCGACGGACTCTCATGAAACAGCAAATCATTGCAGAGACCCAAAATAAAGTTGCAGATTACGGACATAAAAGCCGTGATAGTTTAAAATCTTTTCTTGATGTGAGAAAAGAGATTATTGTTGAGAAATATTCTGATCAACTCTCCGAAAGTGACATTAATCAGCTTGCAATTAATACTAGAGGAAAGCAGCGATCAGATATTGATATATGCCTCGAGGAATATATAGAAACAAAGCGGATGCCTGCTCCCTTGAGTCACCCCACAAACACCTGTGACCCACATACAGGAAACTGGGCAGACCGTCTCACAGATCCATTTGAAATCAGGAATTTATTTTTAGAAGCTGGACTTAATGCGAGTGTTTTGAGCTGTTATCATGGTGACCCCAAAAATATATTCAAAAATATTTTGGCTAATGTCTTAGATATTCTGATCAATATTTTTGGAAAGCATGGATTAAGACTGGCTTCCTATTTCATGCTCTATGGAAACAAGAAATAATTCTAACAATATCTTAAGCATGTTTTTTGTTGCTGTTCAAAATGTTTGATAATTGAGGTTTAACGCTATTTGAACAAGGGGGTTAAGTGGTGACCCCGTCCATGTCTTTCAGACTACGCTGGACCAGCCCTTATACAGTAGCCCTTAGCGAGCTTTAATTGCTAAAAAATGCTGGTCAGGAGTTTTTTGGAGGTGGTCCTTCTGTATACTGAACGACACCATCTGGCATAGTCTCCCAGGAGGCTTTTGACCCTACAAAAATGTGCATACCAATGGATATATCTGGATCCCCATCTACACAACCTAATGTAACACCATTTACCTTACCTTTATAGGTACCACACAGGGTTGACCCACAGATGCTACAAAACAATAATCCTTCATACGTTTTTTTTGATTCATAACGTGAAAGCAATGCTTCACCAGTTACCCATGCAAAATCCTTGGGCTCTATCAATGCATAAGCAGATGCTTGGGCACTAAATGCCTTTCGACAATCTGAACAATGGCATGATCTGCCATCCCTTAATTCACCATCTATTCGATATTTTATCGCGCCACAAAAACATGAACCGCTAATCGACACTTCTGATTCCCTTCTTATTAAAATGAGAGTGGTATTACGGGAGTTTACTGCTTGAAATAATTTCTAGACCCATAAATTACACCTAAAAAGACCATGTTGAGAATTGTTGGAATAATAATTTGTATGAGTCCTAATTGTTCTCGAAAAATAAAAAAAGCGACCACGCCATTGAGGATGAAGATTGATATATAGGTGAAGGCAAATGCTGGAGCCCATGATTTTCGAGTCCATAAGCCGAATAGGAAAGTAAGTGGTGCAGCGATATCCAGGAGTACTACAACAAGTCCCGCTATAACCCCATACACATATATACCAAAAAATGGGAGCCCGGATTCGTATCGCATTGAGATACCCATGATCGACCCAAACACCCAAAAAATAAAAACTCCGAAAAGGATTTTAAGTGATACTGGAATTGGCTTCCAACCTTGTTCTAATACTGTTTTTGTGCTCATATTTGGCTTGCCCTTAATTAAGATGTAGAAAATTGCCATATCTAACAACCGATAGAATACTCCTTTTCCATTCACCCATTGCTTAAGCTACCCCTGGTACTTAGTCGTCTCCTTTAAAACCTTATCTTCAAACCACCATTGATGACAAACCCATCTACGGGAGCATAAATGTCCTTAAATTGTGGATCGGATATTGATCCTGTGTATACAGATTCAAACTTGGTTTGACGAGTATCCAGGAAATTTTCAAAGTTCAAGAATAGCGAAAATTCTTCCCACATTTTCTCTGTCATCAAACCGAGAATCCAATATTCCTTGCTGGTAGATCCATCACTTAAATTTTGAGGGCTGAAGTAATAAGCCTCCAGTCCTACTCTTATGTCATCATGTTTTTCATACATCAAAACGTTATTCAGCCGATGTCTGGATACTAGAGGGAAATTTGTGCTGGAGTCATTGTAGTGTTGTTGAACATCAGCGAGAGTATATCCAATAAATAATTTGATGTGATCATAGGAGAGCTTTATGTTTGTCTCAATTCCCCTGGTATCTATGACTCCACTGGGCTGTCGAAATTCGTATTGACTCGAATTATTTGAGCCAAGTAAGATGGGATCATCTATGCGTGTATAAAAAAGCAGTGTATTGATGCTTAGTGAAATCTTGTCTGAAAGGGGAGTGCGATAATTTATATCGAAATTCGATCCCAGAGATTTCTCAGCATTTGTATTAGAGACATCAATGGGTAACACATTTCTGAACTGCAGCCGCTCAGCATCCTCTGTAAATACACTGGGCGTCTTGTACCCCAGCCCTCCCCCTACACGCAGGACCAACTTTTGATTCATTTTCCAGAGTACAGCAACACGGGGTAGTAAAAAATTACCATAGTCATTCTGGTGATCAAATCTCAAGCCCGTTTCAAGGTTCAGTCGCTCAGAAGCATTCCATGTACTTTGGATAAATGCCCCCATGGTGAGGTGGTTATAATCCACAACAGTTGCAGTGTCAGGTTGGTTTTGGGTGAATTGATCAGTCCAGAGATTCATCCCAGCAACCCATTCAAAGCTGTTGCTTTGATGACTAAAATTCACTTCGCTAAAAGAAGAATATTGTATGCCAGAAAAGGTGTGCTCCGGAGCTGCTACGGTTCGGTCATAATAACTAAGGCTGTTTTTTAGAGAATATTTGGATGCTTCCGATTGATGATGAACCAATCCGATCTGGGTGCTAAAACGAGTTGTTTCATTCTGCTCAAAATATGTATGAATGCTATCCTGGTTTCCCTCGATGTAATTTATGTCGCCGCCAATACGATTCTCCAGCGTGGTATTCATTCCAACATCGAGGATTGTCTTGTCTGAGAAATATACAAACAACTTCGGATTGACGGTGTAGCGCTTGAATTTTGGAATTGCTGTTAATCCGATGTCGGCAGGGTCGTAGGCGGTACCTAGATTGTAGGAAACAAAGAGAGTCGTCCCAAATCTTCCAGTTTTTTGGGCAAAAAAGGCGCTTGCATCAAGACCCAGGGCAGATGTGGCATTTAGCAGAACACTTAGCTCTCTATCATCTGTGGGGGTCTTAGAAACCAGGTTGACTAAACCTGCGATTGCACCACCACCATGGAGGGTGGATGACGCCCCTTTGATCACTTCAACCTGGGATAAATCCAGGGGCACGATTTGCAAAAGACTCAAGCCTCCAGAAAATCCTGAGTACAACGGAAATCCATCCTTTAATATCTGGGTATACTTACCATCCAGACCCTGGATACGAATACTTGAATTGTACGAAGTTGCTGAAGTTTGTTGGGTCTGAATCCCAGTACTTTCATTGAGCAGCATTCGGATATCACCTGGCTTCATATTGCCCTTTTCATTGAGCTCTTCACCTGAGATTGCTTCGATGCGGGTCGGAATATCAGCTATGGTTCTGCTTGAACGAGTGGCTGAAACGAAAATTTCTTCTGTATGTTCTTCATTATGGTGTAAGAAGACTTCAAGTGGTTCAGTTTGTGACAGAGGGAACGTGAATGTCCAGGAGCTCTCTTCATATCCGATGTAAGTAAAAACTATGACGTGATGACCCTCGGGAATGTCTTGTATTGTTACAAGTCCATCTTGATTAGAACTGGCACCAAGGGTCGTTCCTTTCACGATGGCGTTGGCTCCAAGCAGAGCTTCCCGGTGCTCTTCGTCATGGATAGTTGCAGTAAACGTATTTTGACCTAAAACTGAAGCATAGCAAATCAGCACCAACAGTGCAAAAATGGGTTTAATCATGTGGTTTGTCCTTCTTAAATGGTTAACGATGAAAAGCTTAGATTTTCGAGGTTCCCGGGATGTATACCATCGTGAACATCTCGAATTTTTAAGTATCGCTAACTCAATTTGGGGGGTTGCCAGATCTTTGGAAAATAGTCTCTGGCTATTAAGATGTTGTATGGGGTAGTAGCTGGTTCAATCGTCCAATAAATTGCAGAGGTATGAATGTCCTCAGCAACAAAGCCTGAAGAGCTTCCGCAGGATAAGAAAGGTGAGCAAACATCATTCGAGTTGTCTTCATGCTCATCGGCATGTTGATCTGCGATTTTTAATTCCGTTTCGTCATCACAGTGGTCTTCCTGACAACAGAGATCAACGGAGAGTGTTGCTATGTATATGGACAGTATAATGCGGATGAATTTCATTGTATGTAACTGTATCAACATACCCGGCTCATATCAGTTGTCAATATCAATTTTTATCAACCTAAGTTTTGGTGTATGTAGAGGATCGCCGATCCATCTTCGACCTGCGGACTACCACGGGACAGGCCTGCCTACGCTTTACAAGCTCCGACTTGGCAGGCACGGGGATTTTCAGTAGTATGCAGACCCGTATATAGCAAGGGCTAGCCGGCTTTGGTTGCTAAAAAATTGCTGAGCTGAAAATATTCTAATCTTATTCAATCAGTTAATCAAAATCTGAGATATTATTTGGATTTACAGTGAGCAATGTGAAATTTGACGTAAATCATCCTAAAGTTGTACAAATTACTGGGGGTCCCTTGGCTAATTCTGAAACCAGTTTGCACCGAAAACAAGCCGCTATCATGTTTACGGATATTGTTGGCTTTACAAAGGCGATGTCTCGAGATGAAGACGCCGCATTCAGAATGGTCCAGGAGAAACGCTCAATCATCACCCCACTCATAAGTATTAATAAGGGCGTCTTTGTAAAGGAGATGGGGGATGGTACCCTTTCCTATTTTGATTCAACTCATGATGCGGCAACCTGTGCCATTAAACTACAACAAACCATATCTCAGAATCATGATATGGACGTGAGGGTGGGTATCAATTCAGGTGTAATCCTCATGGATGCTAATGATGTTTTCGGTGATGTAGTCAATGTAGCGGCCAGGTTAGAAAGCATTGCTCCAATTGGCGGCGTATGTGTTTCGAAAGAAGTGTTTGATGAGTTGTTGGATCGGACTGGGTATGAGGGGACTAATTTAGGCTTACAGCAATTAAAAAATGTCGGTCGTCTTGTAGAAGTGTATGCGCTAAAAGCTGAGAACCTGGGACATCCTGATTTAGAAAAATATGAAAAAAGCCAGGTTCAAGCTCATTCTGGTGAGGATATTCCATCCCTGGCTGTATTGCCGTTTAAAAACAAAGGCAAAGATGAAGATGAGTTTTATGCCTACGGCATCTGTGCTGATTTAATTTCAGATTTATCTAGTGCTGGGAAACTCAGAGTTATCAGTATGAATGATATTGAAAACCTTGATTTAAAACAGCTCTCCTCATCGGAAATAGCAGAAAAACTAAACGCTCGTTATCTTATAAGTGGACAGCTTTGGAAACACGGAGAAATGTTCCAACTCTCAGTGGAGGTGTACGATTCTAAAACTGCAGCAGTCCTATGGTCCGACAGATGGCAAGAATCCTGGGCTGAGCTGATATCAGTTAAGGGAAAACTGGCTGATGGAATTCTTAAAATTGCTGATATAAATCCTGAGGAGAATTCAGGAATATCAGAAACGATCACCAGCAATGCAGAGGCATATGAACTGTATTTAAAAGGCAAGCATCTTTTTGAGCGAAGAAAGGATACGGTTGACACAGAATCTGCGCGCAAGTTCTTGGTAAAAGCTATTGATCTAGATCCGAACTTCGTGAGAGCCAAGATCATTCTGGGTACAAGTTTTGAAGATGAAGGACTATTTGAGAAAGCGTTGGAGTTATATGAGGAAGCTCATCAGAATGCTGTTAGTGCTGACGACCAGAGTGGAAAAATACTCTCCTCAATATTTATCGGTCACGCCTACCACTCTCTGCGCAAATTGTAAGTCTTCAGAACATTTGGGACACATTTAGCTAAAAGTTAAGAGACACTTTCGAGTTGTCCAGTTCATTATGCAAGCACTTCTGTGTGCTGCTGTTTCAAGTTAATTCGCTTCCTCTCGAGAAGCGTTTTTTGTTTAATGATCTGTCTCTGTGTTAAGATCTTCTCCTTTCTTCCAAAATACATATCTGCCGGGGTCACATTATCAAGCGACTCGTGCAGCCTCTCATTATTGTAATATTGTACCCATTTGGCGATCTCCTGTTCAAGATCCCCAGGCAGGTAATAGTTATCCAGTTTGATCACATTCTTCATGGATCTGTGGTACCGCTCTATTTTCCCTTGAGTCTGTGGATGATAGGGTGCGCCACGAGTATGATCCATCTTCTGGTCCTTGAGATACTCTTTCAGCTCACCTGAGATATAGCAGGGGCCATTATCTGATAACAACCGTGGCTTATGCTTCACAATGACCTGATCTGTCCCAGTCTCCGCAATAGCCATATCTAAGGTCTCCTGTACATCAGAGGCGTTCATGGTGGTGAACACCTTCCAGGATAGAATACGCCTGGAGTAATCATCTAGCACAGTTGACAGGAAGAACCAGCCCCAGCCGATCACCTTGAAATAGGTGAAGTCTGTCTGCCACATCTCATTGATCCGAGTTGTTGGATTTTTGAACTTATCTGACGCTGCCATGACGATATAATGAGGACTAGTGATCAGGTCATAGTCCCGTAGGATCCTGTATACACTGGATTCAGAGATATAATACTTCTCTGTATCTGTGATATGCCAGGCTAGCTCCCGAGGACTCATCTCTGTCCGTTCCAAAGCGATGTCTTTGATTCTTTTCCGTTCCTCATCAGGGATACGATTCCAGAACTGTCTAGCACAAGGCTTTGCATCAGCAAGACCATCATAGCCGTTTTCATGGTAGCGACCATACCAGCCATAGAATGTGCTGGTGGGAACATCCAGCTCCCTCAGAGTCTGTTTGGCTGGTAGCTGAGATTCTTCCACAGTGCGGATGATCTCATACTTCTCAGCCTGGTTATATCTCATATACCGCTCACTTCGATACCCTGACCAACGCAGCTTTTTTTTAACACATCTGCTCTCATAGCCAGACTGGCATATAGCTGTTTCAAGTGGTTGTTCTCATTTCGGAGCTGGTCCACTTCTGTACTATTAGCTTCACGTACTATATCTCCAGACAGGCGCTTCTTACCGGCTTCCAGAAAGTCTTTGCTCCATTTGTAGTATAGGTTCTGAGCAATGTTCTCTTTTCGGCAGATTGAGGCAATGGTCTCTTCGCCTCGTAAACCTTCAAGTATTATTCTGATCTTTTCTTCTGCTGAGTATTTCTTGCGGGTGTTTCTACGTATATCTTTAACACGCTTTTCTACATTTGATTTTGGGCTCATTTTTATATCCTTTTTTTGCTTTCAGGATAACCCAAAAGTATCTCTAAGAGAACCACGCTAATTGCTCCAACTTGTTCTGACAGGATACAATGTTGGATAGGGATCAACCAGAAGGTCTAGATAGATTTGATACAGACAGTTTGACTGTTTGGGTGAAAACTCATTTTCCTAACGGAACTCCAACAGACGAACCGGATAGCTTGACATTGTCATATTTGCATGAAGTTTCATTATCAGATGATGCCGATGGAATTATGTATATTTCCAATAATTCAATCAATGTTGGATTTCAATATTACGGAGAACAACCAACAACTCCTTATATTTCAGCATATTTCTTAGAAGGATATAGTCATCCAGGAACACACAATGAATATGTGAATCTAGAAACAAACGTAATTGATAGTGCGAATGTTGCATTTGATATAGATGCTTATAAAGAAGACATTATGACTGAACTGCGACAAACACTTCACCAAAGACAAGATAGCCCTATTGGATGGGAATGGTTTGCCACAGATGTAGAGGGAAATTCAATATATTCTGTTCAAATGTATGATTTAGGAATAATTGCTTATAACTTTAAACCGGGAACGGATTTTTACGAGCCAACTACTACAAATCAACCTCCCTACATTTACCTTCCTGACTTCAACCTTGCAGAAGATGCTGATGCAACAATCCTATTTGACGAACTCAACGATTGGGGCAGTGATCCTGAGGGTGATATTCTAAGCTATTTAATAATTTGGCAATCAAACCCTGAGCTTGTCTATCTCACAATAGATGGTAATCAGCTTTCACTGGACAGTCTTGCTGCGGATCAATATGGAGAGAGTTGGGTTACCCTTGAGGTGAGTGATGGCGAGCTCACAGATCAGGCGGAGTTTCTTGTTACGGTTGAACCAAGAGCAGACATTACCTTCATACTGAAAGATGTTTGTGCAGACACCGTAATGAGTTCAGATACAAGCAGATTCTTCTTTGATGGTGTAGAATACACCAGCCTGAATGGAACTTTAACACTACAACTAGAGCCAGAAACAGCTGAATTTGATGCAACCAATCCAAACAGTATTGACAACATTGGAAGTGCACATTCATATTTAGGATTACGAAACCTTGGCGAAGAACACAATTTCGAAGAAAGACACCAATTAGATTTCTCAAGTCCAATCAATCCAGGTACTGAAGACAGAACAATAATTTGTTATAAAATACCTGCTGACTTTAATTTAACTGATGCTAGACAAGACATGGATCCATTCGGAATAGGAACTATAAGATATGGTGACGATGCATTAAACGCGCCTGCATGGTACGATTTATTTTACCAAGCACCTGACAGCACACAAAGAGCTTGGTTCCAAGAATTATTCGGAACAATCATACCAGGAGCAACTGGGAAATTAAACATGCAATATATTGAATCAGACACTATGCCTGGAGAATTTCAAGTTGATCCAATGATGTTATTACACATAGACCCTTCAGAACCAGGACCACAACACGGCGAAGATTGGGATGAAAATAACGAAATGGTTTACTCACTTGCTTGGTGGAATAATGGAATTACACAAAGACAGATGTGGGATGAAGTTATACAATCAATTGGAATCAGATATGCAGATCCATACACAGTTCAAATGATTGGCGGAAATCCCAACAATGTTGAACTTACAGATCATGGTTACAAAATGTTAAGAGTTCTTTACCAGTTTAATCCAGCATTTCATTTATAAGGGGAAGGCATGACTAAGAAACTTGAAGATTACAAAGTTGGAGATGATATCTATCTACATAGCCATTGTTATATCAGCCGTGGGGAGGATGATTTTGAAGGTGGTTTGTGCCAGATTGTGGAAATCAAGCATGGCAAGACACCTGATAAAACAATGATCCGCGTAGCAGAGCAACCCAGAACCTTCTCGAACCTCTCTATGCTGATCAAGCATCAGGAAAAGCTCAAGCAAAAATATGGTGATAGGCGGGGGTATATGGACCCAGATCTTGACTCACCACCTGTTCCTGAGCCCTGGTAAGGTAGGTAACGACTCTTCTTTGTTCGGGGGCTTCCCAACCCCTCGGTGATATCCAGTAACATTCTATCCCACAGTTAAATACAACCTTCCCAAAAACAGGGTGTGAATCTGGTGAAACATTTTGGCTAGAAACCATAGAAATGCTGCCAAGAATGTCCAAGATGTCCAAGATGTCCAAGATGTCCAACTTTTCTATTTAACTCCATATGAAAAGCTAACAGAAAAGAATTCTTTAAGGGAGTAGAGCTCTGAGGGGCTCAATTTTTACCACAATCCAAATCTGCCCAATCGCTCAGAAAAAAGTGCGGAATTAGTGCAGGAAGTGTCCCTATTTGACCTATTTCGGGCCTAAACTGGGTAGTTTACAATATGGGGGTTCTAGATACAAAAAACCCCAGGAACCGTTGTGGTACTAGGGTTTAGTTGTGGTGGCCAGGGACGGAATTGAACCGCCGACACGGGGATTTTCAGTACCTTGCTTCGCTCTATGTATCAGGCAGTTACGGGGACGAGTCACTAAATCGTCACTACTATTGAAAACAACTAAAATCTAGGGTAGATGAGGTAGAAGTTGGTGCCTAGTGTTGTGGCACAAAATGAAGTTGTAGTTTATACCCAACTGCCTTGGCATACTCTTCAATAGTCGAGAGTGTAGGAGATATTTTTGAATTCACATTTTCAAGCCTTGAGATATTGCTCTTGTTAGTATGTAACATCTTGGCCAATTCTTCTTGAGTGAGCCCAGCGTTCTTTCGGATTTCAATCAATTGTTTCCGCAAGGCATAGGCAGGTGTAAGATCCAAATATTCTTGTTCAACTTCAGGGTTAGCTAAAGCCTTCTTTTTAAAATTCTTCAATGATGGTCTCATGATTTTACCTCTTTTAATCTTTTGCGGGCTAGTTTCAATTCTTTCGCTGGTGTCTTTTGGGATTTTTTAATAAACGAGTGTAGAATGATAACCTCTTTCCCTTGCACCATGCAGAAGAATGATCTCCCGATTCCTTCTTTGCCTTTGGCTCTAATCTCAAAAAGCCCTTGTCCCATTGCTTTGGTATAAGGTGCTCCTAACGCAGGACCAAATTCTTCAATCATCTCAGCAATGTGTAAGAAGTTGGCCAATATTCCTGCTGGGAATGACAATGTTTCTGATTCTACTTTTTGGTTGTAAAATGATATCTGCCAATCCATAGATGCAAGTTATCATATATGATAACAGCGACAAGAAGAAAATGCTTCACCACAATTGGGCATTTGATAGTAAAAGTTGCTAAAAAAGTGCTATTGATGGGTCGATTTGTCCACGATTGTCCATTACTCGCTAGAAAACTTGAAAATGGCCTAGATACAAAAAACCCTCGTAAGTCTATGAAATACAAGGGGATTATGTGGTGGCCTCTAG
>Ga0257116_1001555_pt1 | contig 14294 bp, 8 predicted proteins | sample SI112_120mmetaG_FD_190150 | JGI IMG/M metagenome (GOLD analysis project Ga0257116, IMG submission 190150) | Marine microbial communities from Saanich Inlet, British Columbia, Canada - SI112_120m | ecosystem: Environmental > Aquatic > Marine > Inlet | place: Canada: British Columbia | collected...
GTAACTATGAAATCGGTAGCAAAAACAGATCAGCTCTTTTTTGGGGCATTGATTGGATTAACCATGGTTGGGGGTATGTTGACTTCTCCCTATGCTTATTCTCAAGATTTTGAGGATTACGGTATAGATGAAGATACGTACTATTCAGATCCATTAGATGTAGAAGGAAATGTGAAAAAGAGACCCTCTCAGGCCGATAAGCTCAAGAAAATGAGAGCTGCTTATGAGCAAAAAAATGAGAATATGGTCCGTAAGAAGATCGAAGACGCTCGTATGGCAGAAGAAAGAAAGCTAACAAACAAATTGAAAAACATGTTTAATGGTAATGGTATGACTCTTGATGAACCACAACAGGTTGACCGAGTTCAGACAAAGCAAGCTGCGGTTCAAAAAGTAGAAGCGCCAGTTCCGGCTCAATTGCCAGCGCCAAAGAGTTTTAAGTCTATTAAAATTACTCCACATGTGGGAGCGACGATGATGAAATCAACAAATTTTGATTTCGAATCGACATTCACTAGTGGGATTAATTTAGAATCAAGAGTTCATGAGCGCATTGGAGTTGGCATTGGTTTTACCTACACAAAAATGACTATCAATGACTATACCAATTCAAATAACTCATACTATGGTGGTGGAAATGCTTACTCACAACCATACTACTCATCTTATTCTCCCTATTATGGAAACTATCAGGGTTGGTATGGTGATAACTACGGTGCCAGAGAAATTAAATATACTGGTATGAAAATTGATATTAATGGAAAGTTTTATTTAATTGCAACTGGCATGATCCAGCCTTATTTAGGTGCAGGTCTTGGCTTTAATAGAACTTCACTTAAATATGACCAAAATAATCAGTCAACTTATACTGGATCTTACACTCCTTACTCAAATGTTCAGTTTGGTAACGAGTCTTACTCTGGAAGTTTTCTTTCAGGTGAATTGGGAGCTGGTACTGATTTAATGTTTACTGATACATTTGGTGCAGCTGTTGGCTTTAAATATTCAAAAGGACTGACTTCAAGTTTTAATGAGAAGAAGGCCTATTCTAGTCAACAAAATCCTGATCAAACTTGGCTTAATGAGCTAGGTCAGGAAGTAGACGATGCTCATAATGCATCATTTTTTGCAGGTCTTAACGTGTCCTTCTAGAAGGGCACTTAAAGATAACTCTCTTCCCCTTTTTTTTTCTCCCCTATTAAAGGAAGCGGCATCTCTCTCGCCGCTTCTTTAATTTTTTCTCCAAGTTTAAAACAATTGCCAGCTGCTCAGCACCTATCGAAATAAGTAGTTCTTTTTCAGTGAAATATTATGTAAAATCACGCTTTAGCAAATTTTCGCTCAGGAGAATTCCCAATGAGAGATGTTTTTATAGTTGAGGCCAAAAGAACTCCTCAAGTAAAATCAGGCGCTGACATAAAGGACTACCCAGTTCCCCATTTGGGAATCGGTTTACTCAAAAATATAATGGATGTTACGTCGCTTCCTCCGGACGCCATTGACGAAGTTATACTTGGAAATACTGGAGCTCCTCCAAAGTATCCTAATATAGGAAGAATTGTGGCCCTTGAAGCAGGCTTGCCACAAACCATAAGCGGTTATTGTACTCATCGAAATTGTGCTTCTGGCATGGAGGCGGCTTCTCAAGGTTGGCTGAAAGTGGCCAGTGGTAGAAGTGATTTGATATTTGCTGGTGGTATTGAGTCTATGTCTCAAATGCCACTTATCTTCGGAAAAGAGATGACTGAGCTTTTTGCAAACGTCATGAGAGCGAAGTCAATGCAAGATAAAGTTTTGGCCTTAAAGGCCTTTAGGCCCCAGCACCTTGCACCTATCATTGCTATTGAACAAGGGCTAACAGATCCCTTTTGCTCTATTAATATGGGACAAACAGCTGAGATTCTCGCCAGAGAATTTGGTATTACCAGGCAAGATCAAGATGAATATGCCAATCGCTCTCATCACCGGGCAACAGCTGCTACAAAAGAGGGCAAATTTGATGATGAGATTGTTCCTCTTATTATAGGAAAGAAGTTTGACCGAATTCTTCGTCATGATATTGGACCACGTGAGAAATCTACTGTTGAAGGCTTAGGAAAACTAAAGCCATTTTTTGAAAAAAAATCTGGAACGGTTACGGTTGCCAACTCTTGTCCCATTACTGATGGGGGATCAATGCTTCTTCTTGCCAGTGAAGATGCGGTCAATAAATACAACCTAAAGCCTATGGCGAGAATGGTTGATTATCATTTTCATGGGCTTGAGCCTGAGAGAATGGGCCTAGGTCCTGCCATCTCAAGTCATCACCTTCTTAAAAAATTGGGCATGACCCTAGATCAAATGGATCTTATAGAATTCAATGAGGCTTTTGCTGCTCAAGTTATTGCTTGTAAAAAAGTGATGGCAGATCCATCAATTTCTAAAAGATGGGGGATCAATGAAAAAATTGGTGATCTCGACGATGACAAGCTCAATGTTAATGGTGGTGCCATTGCCCTTGGACATCCAGTTGGTTCAACTGGATCGAGGCTTATTGTCACACTAGCACATGAGTTAAAAAGAAGAGGAGGCAAGTATGGACTTGCATCTCTTTGTATTGGTGGCGGCCAAGGTGGCGCTGTTGTGATCGAAAATTTGTAAAAAAGTGAAGAGGAGAATTTAGATATGAGCTTTCAAAAATTATCTTATGAGGTTAAAGACAATATCGCCCATATAGGCTTTGGTTACAACTCAGAATCCTCTATGACGGTTCTGGATGAGGATACCCTACTTGAGCTTAATGAGGCCCTTGAAGAAGTGAAAAAAGGAGAAGGAGCAGGTATAAAAGGCCTGATTTTCTTTTCCCACATACCGAGAGTCTTTTTGGCAGGCGCCGATATAAAAATGATCCAAAAACTCAATACTGAGGTCGAGGCCACAAGTGGTGCTGAAAAAGGGCAAGAGCTCTATAACAAAATAGACGATCTCTCTATTCCAACTGTGGCATGTGTCGATGGCTTTTGTCTGGGTGGAGGGCTAGAGCTAGCACTGTCTTGTGATCATATTATCGCTTCCGATGATTCGGGAACTAAATTTGCAGTTCCTGAGGTAAAGCTTGGGCTTCTTCCTGGCTTTGGTGGAACCTATAGACTGCCCAAAAAAATATCACTTCCTGGTGCACTTGATATGATTTTGACGGGAAGAATGATTGATGCCAAAAAAGCAAAAAAACTTGGTCTTGTGACAGAAATATTTCCTAAAGAAAATCTTGTAAAAGTGGCGTCTCGCTATTTTAAAAAGGGAGCAGGCACTAAGAAAAGGAGCTCTCCCATGGACGCTCTTAAAGAGAATTTAGAGCATATGGCCTCTGAAAACTTTTTGTCGAGAAAGCTTATCTTTCAAAAAGCGAGAGAAGGGGTTCTCAAAAAGACAAAAGGTTTTTATCACGCACCACTGAAAATTTTAGACGTGATGGAACAAGGTGCTTCAAAAGGAAGGTCAAGTTACTTGGCCTTAGAAGCACAAGGATTTGGTGAATTATGTGTCACCGAGCAAAGCAAGAACCTCATTCACATCTTCTTCATGCATGAAAATTCTAAAAAGTATGATGGAGCAAAAGGTGAGGGCAGTGTTTTAAAAGTTAAAAGAGGAGCTGTTGTTGGAGCAGGTACTATGGGAGGTGGAATTGCGTGGCTATTTGCCAACAATGGACAATCTCCTATTTTAAAAGATCTGAACAATGATGCACTTGAATTGGGACTTAAGCAGTCCTCGGCCAATTTTTCAGGGGCCCTCAAGCGAAGAAAGATGTCTAAAGCAGAATACGAAAGAAAGCAGCTCTCTATATCCCCTCAGCTCGGTTTTGATGGTTTTAATAGTGTTGATCTAGTGATTGAAGCTGTTGTTGAAGATATGAAAATAAAGAAATTGGTGTTTGGAGAACTTGAAAATCATGTACGAGATGATTGTCTACTGACATCTAATACTTCATCGCTTTCTGTCACTGAAATGGCAAAAGGTCTGAAAAAACCTGAAAGGTTTGCAGGTCTTCACTTTTTTAATCCAGTTAATAGAATGCCACTTGTTGAGATCATCACTCACGATAAGGTAGCTCCAGAAACAGTTGAAGCTCTTTATAAGTGGTGTGTAAAAGTAGGCAAAACTCCAATTGTTGTAGGTGATGGACCAGGTTTTCTTGTTAACAGAATACTCATGCCCTTTTTGAATGAAGCGGCCTATTTACTTGAAGAAGGGGTTCACCCGGAAGAGTTAGATCAGGCCTGTCTAAACTTTGGAATGCCTATGGGGGCATGCCGGTTAATGGATGAGATTGGAATTGATGTTCTGGTTAAAGTTGGGAAGATTATGGAGGAAGGCTTAGGCCCTAGGGCCCGTGCCTGTGGCATTTCTAAGGCAGCTTTTGATAGTGGACTCCTCGGCAAAAAAACATCAAAAGGATTTTATCTTTATGATGCCAAAGGAAAGCCAGGGGACCTCAATAGTGAGATAGAGAAATTTCTTCCTAATATGGGTTCCAAAAATATGGATGAGACTTCCATACAAATGAGAGTTTTTCTCCCCATGATAAATGAAGCGGCCAGAATTCTTAGTGATGGAATCGTGAGCAAAGCATCTGTGGTTGATCTTGGTTTAATTTTTGGAACAGGATTTCCTCCCTTTAGAGGAGGCCTATTAAAGTATGCTGATTCAGAAGGACTTGACCGAATCACTGGAGCTCTGGAAAGATTTGCCTCAGAGGTTAATGAGGACAGATATTCACCGGCACCACTACTTAAAAATCTTGTCGCCGAGAAAAAGAAATTTTACGATATTTAAGCTGATGGCCTGGGTGAACCAGGCCTTTTTTTAAATAGGAGCACGTGGGTCCATTTCTAAAATATTTCTTTCACTACATCTTTTTTAGCAGGACTAGACAGCGGCTGCTAATTTTGGCCATCGTCGGCCTTTTTCTCAGCTCTTTTGCACTACTTGTACTCCAAGGGACAATGGGTGGACTGCAAAGAGGTGTCATCGGCAGATCTAAGAGAGTCAAAGGAGTTGTTTCAGCTAAATTTGAAGGTGTTTCTGAGTCCATTATTCAAGATCTTTTAAAAGATAAAAGACTCGAGGGAATCTCTGCTCATCCCGAGCTTGAAATTGAGCTACTTATTAAAAATGGGGGCCGTATTTCTCCTGTTGTTCTTCATGGGGTTAATCTTTCAAATCCTGCTCCATTCGCTTCTGACCGAGATATTTCAGGAATTGTGCTTGGAAGTGAGCTTGCTTACAAAATTCACGTAGATTATAGGGGAGAAGTTGAGCTGATCTTTCCTATGGTAACCAATAAGCTCTTAGGTGACGTACCCAGAATTGGAAAACTGCATGTGACAGATATATTCAATGCCAATGTTCAAGAAATTGACGCAAACCATGCTTTTGTCAGAAGCTCTTTTCTGCAAAATATTTTAAGAAAACGAATTCTCAATAAAGTTGTATTTTATAGCGATATAGATGTGGGTACAGTAAAAGAAATTTTCTCCCATGCCTCTTTGAAATCTCTTCAAGTAAAGAGATGGGAGGATGAAAACTCTACGCTTGTGTGGGCCTTAAATCTTGAAAATAGAATCATGCTATTTTTATTCACCGTGATGACACTACTTGTGGCGATTTCCATTACCTCTGGTCTTTTTGTTTTCTTTAATAAAATAAAAGTTGATCTTGTTAGCTTTTGGATTCGAGGAAAAGGGATAGAGTCCATCAAGCAGATGGTACAGCGCTTTGTTCTTGTTTTGTGTTCAATAACTATTTTGTGTGGACTTGGAGCAGGGGCAGGCCTTCTTTATTTTCTGGATAACTACGAGGGAAATATTATGCCTGCAGTTTTTGTGGAAAGGAATATTCCAGTCCATCTTGATGGGTACCAAATTGTATTGGCCTTTATCATTCCATTTGGTATTTCCACTATTTTTTCCTTTGGGGCCTTCAAAGGAATAATGGGTCAAAAGAGCTCATTTATTGAGAAAGTAAGAAGCTTTTCCTAACTTTATTTACACCTTTCAATTTGCCAATTTCAGTGGTCGAAAATGGAGCTTATACGAGTTTCTCAACTTATTTTATTGGATGTCTTAATATCTTTTAAAGTTCTATCAATCTAGGAAGTTAGGCCCTCAATTGTCACATTTTCAGCAGTTTAGTTCTTTGGTTAAGTTATTCTATTATGATCTTTTTTGACGGGGGACTGGGATATGAGTAAGGACATTAATACTAAGTGGGCAGGAAACGTCCATAAGTACATAGAAAATTCTGAGCTAGATCAGAGTCTCAAATTAGCAAGTGAGGGTGCTCTAAGCTTTCATTGGAGTGACGGCAAAAAAAGTTGCGATCATATGAAAGGTCTGTTCAGTGGAAGCGACATTCGCCTTGAAAGGCTTGAGGCCTTGATAGAAGAGCTGCATGCTCACGCCGTTTGGGTCAAAACTCCAGAGAAATTCTACCGTGTTTCAATGCATGAAATTTTCACAGCTTACTTATTTAATGAGTCTTCAGTTATCGATTTATCTGATCCAGAAGTTGAGATTTCTACTCATTGTGAAAAAGGTCCTTATTTTTGTGTTTCTCTCGAAGGACTACCTGATGTTGGTAAGTATAGATACTTTGTCTACTACCAGCTGCTGACTGAAAAGTTAGGAGCAAGGCAATTTCGTTTAAGATTGGAGTCTCCTCTGCTTTGTTTTATGCAGGGAGATTATACAAAGGCGCAATTTATTTTTATGAAGCAAATCACATCTCATGGCATTTTGTTTCATGTTCCAAATAATCGAACCTTTACACAGTTAATTTCCAAAGACTATTTGCACGCATATATTAATACTAATTTCTTTAAATCAGCTCTCGAAAATAATGGGGAGAGTAAGTGCGATAACTTATACACAAATAATCCTGAAGATATCTTTCGCATTGACTGGAGAATGGGAATTACAAGCGAAACTACCAAGAGATGGATCCTTGGGCATATGATGGGAGCAGGGAACAGATATATCTTTGTACCCTTCGAATTTATAACAAGAGAATCCGAAGGCGACAGCATCGAAGAGAGTGCCACCGAATTTCTAAATGAAATGGGACAAAAATTAGACCAAGTGGCCTCTTAAGTTTTTATCTTAAAATCTTTGAGTGCTCCAAAAGGATTGGACTTAAGCGCGCGGGCCGGTTTTTCTCTGCTTTTTTGCGGTTTCTCCCCACGAGCTGGCGTACTCTTCCTCTCGGCCTTTTTGTGATGTCTTTTGACCTCAGTATGAGCAGGTGGTTTTTCTCCAGTTCTTGCGCTCAGTGAGATTCTTTTTCTATCGAAGTCCACGTCTATTACTTTGACCCTTAATTCTTGACCTACTTTTATATGATCCAGTGGGTTTTTTACAAATTGGTCACTTAGCTCACTTATATGTACGAGCCCTGTTTCTTTAAGCCCAACATCTACGAAGGCGCCAAAATTAGTAATATTACTGACAACGCCGGGGTACCAAGTCCCCACTTTAAGATCCTTTATTACTTTTAAACTCTTGTCAAAGTCGACAGATTTAAAAGTCGTTCGCGGATCTTGAGAAGGAGTTTTAAGAGATTTAACAATATCTTTAAATGTAAAATCACCTAGCTTTGTTTTGAGCTCTCTATCATTTTCAAGTGAGCCAATAAGCTCTGAGTTACCCACTAGCTCTTTGACCGTTTTTTTGTGAGCTACAATCCATTCAATGATAGATTCGTAGGCTTCGGGGTGTATGAAGGTCGAATCAAGGGGTTGTTCTCCACTATAAATTCTCAAAAAACCTGCACTTTGAGTAAAAACTTTGTCTGAAAAACGTGGAACATTGAAAAGCTCTTTTCTATTTTTAAATCCACCTTTTGAATTTCTGTATTGCACGATATTTTTGGCCATAACAGGTCCAATACCTGAGACAAATGAAAGCAGGGGAGCAGAAGCCGTATTGAGGTCTACTCCTACAAAGTTGACACAGCTTTCCACCACAGAGCCAAGAGATTTTTTTAGAAAACTTTGGCTCACATCATGTTGGTACTGCCCGACCCCAATCGATTTTGGGTCTATCTTAACCAGTTCTGCAAGTGGGTCTTGGAATCTTCTGGCAATGGAAACAGAGCCTCTCACTGTGACATCTTTTTTGGGGAACTCCTCTCTTGCTATATCAGAAGCAGAGTACACAGAGGCGCCTGATTCTGAAATCATAGTGGCCTTAATCTCTCCACTTTTAACAGGAGGTATATTTTCTTGAAAAAAGGCCAAGGTTTCTCGACCAAAAGTTCCATTGCCAATGGCAATATATTCAATCTTGTGCTTTTCTAAGGCCTTTTGGATTAGAGCAAAGGCCTCTGCCTTTTTTTGTTTAGGTGGGTGAGGGAAAATAACAAAATCATCTATTAACTCCCCGGTGCTACCAACTATTACGATTTTACAACCGGACACAATACCTGGGTCCACACCCATTACTGCCTTGGCCCCCAAATATGGAGATAGTAGTAAGTTTTTTAAATTAGTATTAAAAACTTCAACTGCAGCAATATCAGAGAACTTTTTGAGTTCAGTTTTTACTTCTGTATCGATAGAAGGATAAATATATAATTTTGTGGCCTTTTCGCTGGCTGCGGCTAGCTCATTTCTATAACCTAATTTTTTGTCCTTGGGAAAGAAAGCTTCTTCTAAGATTTTCTGTGAAAATTCATGTTGAGCTGAAACTTCAACTTTCAATATTTTCTTTTGCATTCCTCTTCGAATGGCAAGGTAGCGATGTGATGACTTTGCTGTTTTTAAGGACTCGAGCTTTTCAGTGAACTCAAAGAAATCTTTGTATTTCAAATGGTCTTTTACTTTTTCTGCATCTTTTCTTTTTTCAGATTGCAAAATAGAGTTTTTCCAATAGAAATGCCTTATTTTTTCTTTGCTTTCAGGGTGGTGAGAAAAGCTTTCAATGATTATATCCATTGCCCCTTCTAAAGCCTTCTCAAGAGATTCAACCTTTTCGTTGCCTTCTACAAATGTAGAGACAATCCAATCATGATCTTGATCTGGGGTTTTTGATGAATTCAAAAAGTGCTCAGATAGTGGTTCTAGTCCATTGTCTTTTGCAACCTGTGCTTTTGTTTTTTTCTTAGATTTATAGGGGGCATAGATATCTTCTAGCTCTCTTAGGTTTTTTGCTGAAAGAATCAGGCCCTCTAATTTTGGGGTCAAAATCTTTTGGGATTTTAGCGTTTCCAGAATAAATTCTCTTCGTTTTTCACGCTCTGTAATTTCTTCGAAGGATTTTTCAACGAGTCTGATGCCTACTTCATCAAGTCCCATGGTTTGGTCTTTTCTATATCTGGCAATAAAAGGAACTGTACAATCTTCGTCGATCAAAAGCTGAAGTGTGACACTCACTTGTTTATGACTAAACTTAGTGATTCTTTCAATTTCGGCCACTTCTTTGCTTCGGTTTTCTTTCATAGTTACTCACAAGAAAATTGAGGATTAGTTTGGGTGTCTAATTTATCTCATTTTTAATGTAGGGGAAAGCCTCTTAGGCCTAAGATTTTTTTCGTCGGTGCGTGCCAGATCCAACAGGTGAAACTAACCGTTTTAAGCAGTTCGTTTTGCCGCTATACTGAAGCAATTCTGTATATACTGAAATGAAGACTTTGGTAGCGAGGGGGAGAGTCGAACTCCCGGCCTTCGGGTTATGAATCCGACGCTCTCACCAACTGAGCTACCTCGCCAAAGCCTATAATCGAAGAATGATTTTTATTCAAGTAGTTAGACTATGTCAAATCTGAGTGTTTGATTTCATAGTAATTGTAAATCTAATTTAACTGTTGTATGTTGTTTAGCGCCATGAATTATCTTCCTTATACTTTTAGATTTGTAAAACACATTGACAGCTTTATGGAGCAGGCAAAGCTGTATCCAGAATCTGGTAAGGCCTATGTGGCCATTTCCGGAGGCGCTGATTCCAAGGCCCTCGCCATGGTTTTAATGGAGTTGTTTCATAATAATGAAAAATTTAAGGAATTGGTACTCCTCCATGTCAATCACGGAATTCGTGAAGAGTCTGAAGCCGAGGAGGCTGAGCTCAAGGCCTGGGCAAGAGAGATGCAGTTCGAGCTCAAAGTGACCCATTTAAATCCACCTGAGAGCAAAAGCAATCTGGAGAACTGGGCCAGAAAAGAGAGATATAAATTTTTTAATGAATTTTTGGGAAAAGGGGATGTTGTTTATACGGCCCATAATCTTGATGATTCATTTGAGTGGTCCCTGATGAAAAGATGGCGCTCCTCTGAAATGATTTCGAGCCTAGGTATTCCGGTGCTGAGAGACAGCGTTAGAAGGCCATTTCTTTGTGTCAGCAGGACTCAAATTGAGAATTACCTCGATTACGAAGGGGTTGAGTTTTTTACTGATCATACCAACGATGACACTCGTTTTGAGCGCAATTATATTAGAAAAGAAGTCATTCCCAGCATCAAGAAGAAATACCCACAATATCTAAAGCACTATGTATATTTGCAAAATAGATTGGCCAAAAAATTAGGTGTCAGTGTATTTGCAAATGCAAAAACCGTAAATACAAGACTTTCCAGCAAAAAGTTTCATAATGCTCACTTTTATTGGAGAAATGATTTTAAATCTGACTTTTCTCCTTTTGAAAATGATCTCTTGCCCTCGATTAAAACACTTTCAAAGGCTGAAAGGGGTAAGTGGGCCAAAGAGTTGGGCAAGTTTTTTGCGGGTGACAAGGTTTGGATGGGTCCACATAGGCTTGCTGGAGATTTGTTCCTCTACAAATGGGATGGACTACTTGTGGCGTGCAACTCTAGAGGTGTATTTGAGCTTTCCAAGGGCTGGGAGTCACTTGTCAAAGGAAGATCAAATTCGTCCCCAAAGTGGATGGGACTCGATCATTTGAGAAGCAAGGTTCACAAACAGCTTCTTGGCCAAAAAAATGTTGAGCAGTTTATTAAGATATTCTTTTTAAGGGCACCTAGAAGTGTCAGAAAAAAGTGGGGAAATGGACTTAAAAAGTCACCTAAAATTTCCCTTAAACGAGATTCTCATCCTTTGCCATATAATTTATGGATTCGCCCCGTGTTTTGGGTATTACGAAGCGGAGCATCAAAGGGGCAGAAGGGACTTCACTGCATACCTCATTCCCAGCAAAAATAATCCGACAGGAAGTATGGTCCTGGGTTGTCACCTGGTAAGGGTGCGTTTTATTATAGAATAGGTGTGGTTTGTCTAAAAATCTTCAAAAGATAGCTATCACAAAACTTAAACTTCAAAAGCGGTATTAGCATGAAACAACAACAAAAAACATTTGCTCTTTGGATGGTATTAATCCTTTTGTTAGCACTGGTAGTAAAATTCCTAGATCAAAAAGATGGAGTGAGAACTAGCATCCGTTACTCTGAATTTGTAAAGGCCGTAAAAGGTGGACAAGTTGGAGAGGTTCAGATGAAGGGAACCAATATTATTTATGGCCAGTACAACGAAGGCTATAATAATGGGGCCAAATTTCAAACATCAGGACCAACGGGGGATACTACTTTTAAAATGCTTGAGGAGAGTGGCATTATCCCAGATTATATTCCAGAAGAAAAACAAAGCTTTTTAACTTCCCTATTAATAAATTGGGGCCCAATACTTCTGCTCCTATTTATATTTATTTTCTTCATGAGGCAGATTCAGTCCGGGGGAGGGAAGGCCATGAGCTTTGGTAAGTCCCGTGCTAGGATGCTCAGCCCCTCTGAGAAAAAAATTACTTTTGATGATGTTTCAGGAGTGGAAGAGGCCAAACAAGAATTGTGGGAAGTCGTCGATTTCTTGAAAGATCCCAAAAAGTATACTGCCCTTGGAGGCAAGATCCCTAAAGGTGTTATTTTAGTTGGGCCTCCAGGAACTGGGAAAACTCTTTTGGCACGAGCAGTTGCTGGTGAAGCTGATGTTCCATTCTTTTCAATTTCAGGTTCTGATTTTGTTGAAATGTTCGTAGGGGTGGGAGCTTCTAGAGTTAGAGATCTCTTCGAACAGGGTAAGAAAAATGCACCTTGTATTATCTTTATCGATGAAATCGATGCCGTTGGTAGGCATAGAGGAGCAGGACTTGGTGGTGGTCACGATGAAAGAGAGCAAACACTAAACCAGCTCTTAGTTGAAATGGATGGTTTTGAAAGTAATGAAGGGGTTATCCTTGTAGCTGCGACAAATAGAATGGATGTATTAGATCCAGCACTGCTGAGACCAGGGCGATTTGATAGAAGAGTTGTTGTAGGAGCTCCTGATGTTAGAGGCCGACTTGGCATTTTAAAAGTTCATTGTAAAAAGCCGCCTATGAATGAAGATGTTGACCTTGAAGTTATTGCCAAAGGGACTCCAGGCTTTACAGGGGCAGACCTTGCCAATCTAGTCAATGAAGCTGCTCTTATGGCCGCAAGAGAAAATAATAAAAATATTTCAATGGATCACTTTGAACGCGCCAAAGATAAGGTTTTAATGGGTGTTGAAAGAAAGTCGATGGTTCTCTCTGATAAAGAAAAGAGAATTACTGCTTACCACGAAGCGGGGCATACTCTTGTGGGAATGAACCTTCCTGAAACTGATCCTATTCACAAAGTAAGTATTATTCCGAGAGGGCAAGCACTCGGCGTGACTCAAACACTACCGAATGAAGAGATGCTCAACTTATCTAAAGGAAGGGCCAATAATTTTATCTCATTTTTAATGGGTGGTAGAGTTGCAGAGGAGTTGACCTTTGGTGAGATTACCAATGGAGCTTCCAATGATATTGAAAGGGCCACAGAGCTATCTCATGCTATGGTCTGTCAGTGGGGGATGAGCGATCTTGGACCAATCAAATATGGACGTTCTCAAGGCCAACCTTTTATGGGCGCAGGTATGAGTGAGCAAAGTGAATTCTCAGATGAAACAGCAAGGCTGATTGATAAAGAAGTTTCAAATTTTGTAACAAAGAACTATGAAATCGCTAAAAATATTCTTGTAGAAAAAAAAGAGGCACTTGAGAGGGTGGCAGAGGCCCTAATTGTTTGGGAAACTCTTGATCTTAAACAAATTACAGCTCTCATTGCAGGTGAAGACATTGGGATTCCCATTCCTTCAGTAGGAGGAGACTCTGATGGCGGAGCTTCAGGCAAAGAAGATAAAGCCGTCTCAGAATCCGAGGGAGAGGGATCACCGGGAGGAGCAGCTTCCGGAGGGAATCTTGCTCCCGCCTAAATTAAATTTAAATTCTCATTTTCAACTAATGGGGGTGGTTAATGCCACCCCCAATTCATTTTCAGATGGTGGCAAATTCGATAGTAGTAACGAATTTTGTAAACGTGTTCGCTACCTAATTGAAAGCGGCTGCAGTTATATTGATATTGGCGGTGAAAGTACAGCTCCCATGAATGAGTTGGTCAGTAGTGCTAGCGAATGGGCGCGACTTGAAAAGTGTCTTCTCCCTGCATTTGAAAATGATCTCTTTAGAAATTGCACACACTTGTCTATTGATACATATAAAATGGAAACTTTTGAAAGGGTTTATGAGTTGTGGAGTCAATACGATTCCAAGACCCAGCTCATATTCAATGATGTTTCAGGGATTATTGATGATGGAATAATTAGTTTTTTATTAAATAAAGTGCCGCGGGCCTTGTATGTTTTTTGTCATACTTTTAATGAGCTTAGAGAAAAAAGTAGTGAGCATATGAATTGCACTAAAAGAGAGCTTAGTGGTGGGGAATTGGTAGGCGTAATGACCAAGCGATTTACCCAAGTGGTGGCGGAGTTTAAAAGAGCATCTATTGTTCATAGGCTGGTACTTGATCCTTGTTTTGGATTCTCTAAAACTAGGGAACAAAACCTGTACCTTGTAGATCATATCAGTGAGCTTGTGAGTACCTTCTCTCACAACACGTGGGTTCTGGGAATCTCAAGAAAATCTTTTTTGCGACCAGAGGGAATGTCTTTAAAAGATAGGCCTGAACTTCTTGATCAGGTCGAGCTCAGGCAAAAAAGGGTAGTGGATCAGTGGCAGCAAGAAATAAAGCAAGGTATAATGGTACTCAGGATTCATGATCCAAAGTACCTTGTTTCTTTTGAGTTGGGGGAAGAATGAAGTTCATTTTATTTACACTTGTTATTACTTTTTCGGCATGTGCTTCGGAGAAGTTGGGACATGATCGCAAAAAAGATGCAGTGATTATTAGACAAGTTTTAAGAGATAACTTTCATCAATTTAGAAATTGTTACAAAAGAGAGTTAGACGAAGAAA
>Ga0257116_1001569_pt1 | contig 14192 bp, 6 predicted proteins | sample SI112_120mmetaG_FD_190150 | JGI IMG/M metagenome (GOLD analysis project Ga0257116, IMG submission 190150) | Marine microbial communities from Saanich Inlet, British Columbia, Canada - SI112_120m | ecosystem: Environmental > Aquatic > Marine > Inlet | place: Canada: British Columbia | collected...
TCGGTGCTGCTAGAGTGATTGCAGACTATGACACACCTCAGTCTGAGATTGATGCTATCAATGCATACAACGTAGCAGCGAAAGCCTACAACATACTACGCTGGGCAGAGGCTGCTCAGTTAGGCACTCTTAACGGACCGACTGATTATTTAGTTGGGGGTGTCAGAGTTAGTAACGTGGGCTCCATTAACGGCTGCCCAGTAATTAACGGCGACTGTATTACTAGAGAGCAGAAAGTTCACGCTAACTATCTATGTATCACATTTAAGTTGTGGGTTGATAAAGTCCTAGTGTTCCAGGGAAATATCTGCTCCGATAAAATCTTCAGACTACCAGCTGGCTACCGTGCTGATACCTTTGAAGTGTCAGTGTCAGGTGCGGCGAGAGTGAGAGCAATCCACCTAGGTGAAACACCATACGGGCTGAGGGGTGCATAGTGGCAGGTAGATTCACAGGTATCCCAAACATACCAACCGATGGCTTAGCAGATTGGCAGGCTCAGATATTCAGCGCAATTAAAGAAGATGTGGAATTATTGATTGGCGCTAGGGGTGAATCAGACCTTGCAAGTGCGGCTATCATTAGGGGTAACATTCGTGTATCATCAATGGAAACGCAGTCGATGCGCGTAGTAACAGCAACAAGTAAGACGTGGTCAAGTATTTCAGGGCTACCATCTGGTGAATCGCTAGCAGACGGAGCTGAGTTTATAAAGTTACGGGATGATGTACAGAATTTAGCGAACGATTTAGCAACAACAAGAGCAACAATTAATGTCCTATTAGGGCAACTTAAAGGATAGGAGAATTAACATGATATATAGCACAGAGTCTTTGGACTTACCAGCGGGATTACAACAACTAATGCCTCGCGGAACGCAGACAAACAACCAAGCTTATGGTAGTATGAACCCAACACAACCAAATGGGAGAGCACCAACTATGGATTTCAGGAACCAACCGAAACCATCATACGCGATGGGTGGCGAAGTAGGACCTGGTGGAGCACCAGTCCCACAAGCTGGTATGCCAGCTGGGTTACGCCCTCAAGGCCAAGGTGAACAACGCATGGACCCTAAGATGATGGAGATGCACATGCAGAAATTCATGCAAGAGCAGCCTGAGAAGGTCGAACAGATTAAGCAGACCATTTTGGAAGTCATGCAGTCTGGCGAATTAACACAAGAAGAATTAAACATGGCTGTACAATTAGCAACAGTTGCTTTGCAAAATCCAGATATGTACCCACAAGTTAGACAGTTTGCAATCCAACAAGGCCTTGCTACTGAAGCTGATATCAGCCCAGAGTATGACCAAGGTCTAATCTTCGTGCTACTACTAGCAGCGAAGGCAGCGAAGTCAGAGATGGGCGGTAACTTCATGGAGGGTGGCGAGATTATGTCTGGCTCAACCCCTACTGCAGATGATGTAAACATTAATGTATCTAAAGGAGAGTTTGTAATCCCAGCTGACGTTGTGAAAGCAAAGGGCACAGACTTCTTCGAGAAACTTATTAACCCTAAAGGAGGCAGCAACAGCTAGACAATTATGGGAGAGAAAGACAATGTGGAAATTGACGGCTATGAACCTTTATTACTTGCAACACAAGAGCACTATGATTTATACTGGGCTCAATGTGTTCCATTAATAGATAAGGTTGTTGCGAAAGCGATATATGGCGAATTTACAACAGATGATATATACAACAGTGCGACACAAGGACAAATGTTTGTATTTATATGTAAGAAGGATGAAGGTGAATACCCTGATGTCAAGTTCGTTATCGTGATGGAGCATGTGCAATACCCTAAGCTAGATGCACTGAACGTAGTTGCAATCGGCGGTTCACAACTAAACCCACTCTTTAAAAAGTTCTGGGAGAAGCTATGTGGGTGGGCTTACATGAACGGCATCCGAGCTATAGAGGCGTTAGTCTCGCCAGCCATGGCTCGAGTAATAACTAGATTTGGCTTTGAACATAAATACGCGCAGATGCGACTTAACTTAAACGAGGATTAATTATGACCCCTAATATCGATTACATACCTATGTCACCCCTAGCCACTGCTGTTAGGAATACAATGCAACCAACAGAACATGGAGGTGGTGCTAAGAAGGTTGTCGCTGTAGTAGCTATGGTAGCTATACCCTTTGTTGCTCCAGCCATCTCGGCAAGTATCGGCCTCTCGGCTAGTATTGGTGCGACTATGGGCTCAGCAGTGGTAGGTGCAGGCCTCGGCGCTGTATCTTCAGCAGCGACAGGCGGAGACTGGAGAAAAGGAGCACTAGGTGGCGCTATTTCAGGCGGTATTGCTGGGTATATGTCAACCCCTACTGCTACTCCAACAGACGGTATGACAGGCCCAGGCTTTGATGCTCCTGTTAGTGACCCTCTGCTTGCACCAACATCTGCCGCACCTACTGCATCTGTTGACCCTATGATAGGTCCAACTATGGCAGACGGTACTTACGGTGGTTTATCTGCAGCACAAGAGGCACAAGTTGGGCTGAGCTCGTTAGACTATAATGATGCGTTGCTAGCGGACCAAACTTTTGTAGGTGGCGGTACGACACAGTCAGCTACTGGTGATGCATTAGGCGCTACTGCGCAACAACCTGCGCAACAACCTGCGCAACAACCTGCGCAACAACCTGCGCAACAACCTGCGCCACCACCTAAAGCGCCACCACCTAAAGCGCCACCACCTAAAGCGCCAAAGGGCACATTCGGGGAGCGCTTCCAAGCAGGTTTAGAAACTGCATACAGCCCTGAGAACTTAGGTAGAGCATCACTACAGATGGGCGGTAACATGCTAACTAATGCACTGGTTCAATCTGAATATTCTGAGCAACAGCAAGAGTTAATTGACCAGCGTAAAGCTGAGGTTGCTAAACTAGAAGCACAAGGGGCAGAAGTAGATACAATTAAATTGGCTGAGGCACGCAAGCTGTTACAGCAGGCTATGCAGGTAGACCCTACATATCTAGCAAGACAGAAAGCAAACGCTGCTAAGAGCCAGGATGCACGGAGAACTAACGAAGCAGTGCGTAGAGCAGGCTCAAGTGGTAGGCGTGCAGGTTTAACTGACTCAATCAGACGTAGAGGTGCATTAGCAGGCGGTAAACACGCAGCGTCAGCATTTGACTCTGGCTACCAAGGTGGTTTAGAGGAGAAGATTGCATTACAAAAAGGTGGTGTAGGTATGCTACCAACTTCTGCAGGTTTGAGTGGATACTACGCCAACTTAGGTAGTCAGTACGACTCAGCAGAAGAAGCGAGAGATAAAGAGCGCGAAGGGTATAACCAGTTATTCGGATTCGCAACAACTCAACCAGGAGCGTAACATGGGGACATGGTTTGGAGCACAGCAACAGGGGGCACAGGTCGTCCGCGACCAAACCACTCGTAGAAGAACAATGGCGGAGGAAGACCGCACTATTGCAAAAGATATAGTCGACCGCCAGCGTACCCAGGCTGGGGAAGATAGAGACACTGCATATAACGAAGAGATTAGACGTCAGAAGCTTGCAGAGTTACAGCGCCTTAATGATATCCGTAATGCTCGGGCTAGTCGCAACCCAGCACCAGCTGGTGGTTTCCAGTTCGGTGGTCAAGGCCAAGTCGGACAAGTTCCAGTTGCTGGTCAAGGACAAGTTCCAGTTGGCGGTCAAGGACAAGTTCCAGTTGGCGGTCAAGGACAAGTTCCAGTTGGCGGTCAAGGACAAGTTCCAGTTGGCGGTCAGGTTCCAGTTGCTGGTCAAGTTCCAGTTGCTGGTCAAGTTCCAGTTGCAGGACAAGGGCAGATACCTATATTTGATACTAGCGGACAAAACGACTTAGCCACAGCTCGTGATGCTTCAATCCTCCAAGGTAATAAAGACTACAATACTGCGGTGGTAGCCGCAACCCAGCGCCAAAGTGGCGTTGCCGCAGCAAGAGATAAACTATTAGCGCTACAAAAGGCACAAATGGATATGGGTTCTTCGCAGTACCTACCAAAGTATGCAGTACCAACTGACGCGGGGCATTCAGGGCTACAAAAGCTCTTTGGTGCTGATGCTGACCCGCAAGCGATTGCCCAGGACTTCGTAGCCTCATCTGAGGATATAGTGCAGATGGGTTCAACTGGTGGAGGCTGGGGGCCACAAGCATCGGGCTGGTTAGGTATAAATAATACAGATATGACAGATGCGGAGTTCCAGGCTGCATTAGCTAAGAGTAACGAGGTTGAGCAATTCTTTAATACAGACCTATTTGGTGATAGTGATGCCGAAAAATACTTTACCTTATACCCAGATGAGATTACTAAGGCTAACCCTTTCTATGGGATGTCTAAAGCTGAGCTGGGTACCGTAGACTACAGTGGTGATAAGCGAAGAGCAGCATTGGCTGAGTATTACTTCACCCATATTAAACCACAACTAACTGGGGCTAGTGTCGATGGGCTCAAACCCGTAGCAACGGCGAATGGCGGTGATGCTGTTGTACATACCAAAGAACAAATTGCAAAGGCTGATGCTCAACATAAAGACTACATGTCTAAGATAGCGACAGGCATCAATACATTAGATGACGACATTGCTAACGCCCCGGTGTTCATGGAGAAACTAAATAAAGATAAAAAGGCCAATGAGACAGCTATCCAAGATTTATATAAAAGTCAGCTCAGTAAGAGCAACGCCGCACAGTTGGCGAAAGTAGTTGGTATGCAGGTAGACCCTAGCCTATTAGACCCAACAAAGCTAGGTGGTTTAGTACGCCAAGGTTATGAGCAACGCCAACTGCTAGTATATAAAGCACAGAACGCTCGCAAGGTCGCCAAGATTAGTGGTGTTAGTAGTGACTGGGCGGAGTATGACGCATTGCGTGCACAGCTTAGCGAGAAGGATGTGTCAATCTATGCAGCTATTGGTGAGCAGGGTATCACAGAGTTAGTGAATGATAATGACCCACGTCGTATCTCAGCAGTATTATCGTCGTTCACTAGTTCTAAGATTATTGTCCAGCCTAGGTCAGATGGTATGTATAACCTTATCTCAAACGGTAAAATGTCTGGCACACCCCAGACTGCTGATGCTATACAGAATCTAGTGCGTATGCATTCTAGCCCTACGTTTAGAGCACAGTCAGCAGCGAATGCACAGGCACTAGTTGAGCAACGGATTAAAGGGGCAGCAACGGAGCAATCCACTGCTGCGAACGAGAGTACAGTGATTAGTGCATTACTTACTGAGCATCTTAAGGGTATAAATGCTAAGGATAAACTTATGCTTGAGCAACAGTTCAAGGACCAAGAGGTGAAGTTTAACTCACTAGGCAGTGATGGCGGTGGGTTCTTAACTTCCACTGATGGTCGGACTGTCTTATTTAACCCAACACCTGGTAAATCTCCATCTGGTAAGGCACTATCTAAGTTCACGGATGTCACTAACCAGCTTGGTAAAGACACTGTGTTTAGAATTAGAGGTGGTACAATGGACTTTAGTAAGTCAGATTTCTGGAAGAGTATAGGATTACCTAATCCACTTAACAACTAGGGGGGTAGCCAGTGGCTATTAAAGCAGGTTTAAGTCCGTTCGCGGCGTCATCATTCGAGGTGTCGTCCAACCCGTTCCAAGCATTCGAGCTGCCAGCTGACAAAGGGTTTAGTATGCCTAAGTTAGATGCAGTTATGCAAGGTACGTTTGGTCAACCAACTGTCACTGAATCCCTAACACAGAGTAGAGGTCCGTCCTCTGCACTTGCACAAGCATACGAAAACGCTGATGGTCAAATCTTCGTGAACGGTTTGTTGTTCGCTGGTGATGACCACAGTAAGATGCTTGAGTCTGAGCAATACCTCAACGCCCCAGAAGTTAACACGCCCCCACCGGGTGGTGGCTGGCAGACGCTAGACCGTAGTGCCTACCAAGCTGAGATTGACAGCATTAAAGACCCCTCGCGTGGCACACTCGCTAAGAAGAACTTCGGTATTGGCATAGATAACCTGCAGCTACTAGGTGGTTACGGGCTTGAGCTAATGGGTGCTGAGGAAACTGGGCGCGCTGTCCAGGAACAACAGATTAAAGACCTAGCAAAGAACGACCCATACCAGCGTGAGTTCACTGAGGACGTTGAGTCTGTTGAGACCGGTATAGATTGGTTCGTAGCTAACCTAGCCCAGCAAGGGCCTAATATGATTGAATCATTAGCCACATTTGTGCTTGGGTATGCGGCAGGTGGTGGACAGCTTACTGGACTTGGTTCGGGTATCACCGCAGTAGCAGGCAAAGAAGCATTTAAGAAGGCACTGAAAACTGCCATCAAGAATAGAGTGAAAGCCAAGGAGAAAGGCGAGAGTTTTAAGTCCTTGAGTGCTGCAGACCAGAAGATTCTTAGACAGACTTCGGGTATATCTGCTGTACTTGCTAACAACTATGCAATTGGTGCATCAGATATCTTCGGTGAAGTTAAAGACACAGACCCTGACAACGCAAGACTTAAAGCGTTCTTCGGTGCTATACCATATACATTATTAGAGACAGCCCCGGAGGCTTTACTTGCGTCACGCTTACTAGGTGGCCTTAAAGGTAAAGGTGGTATTGCACGTAGGGGTGCAACTGGTGCTGGTATTGGTGGTATGGCTGAGGGCTCAACTGAGGCAGGGCAGGAAGCATTACTGATGGGTCTTAACCCAGAGGCTGAGATAGGTACACCAGAAGGTAAGAAGCGTTTATTAAATGCATTCGCCGCAGGTGCAGGTATCGGTTCTCCAATCGGTGGTGTTGCAAACTTATCTGGTAGGAACAAAGGTAAGGTAGACCTAAGTGGTGGTAGCGAAGTAGACTTACTGAAAGAGAAAACTAAATTCAACGACGCCCCTATTGAAGGCGAGCAACTAGAGATAGACGGTGCTGACGTACCACAACCTACCGCAGATATCGACGCCCGCGCAGAGCTAGAGTCTATGCTTGCAACTAACAATGAGATACTTAAGACTGTTACTAGCAATGCAGAGCGCGATGAGTTACTAGGTAGGAACGAAGCTATACAAGAGGACATTGACGCTATGGACTCAGCGGCAATAATGCAGGCAGATGAGACAGCGAACGCTGAGCAGGACAACGCATTCCCAGATATATGGCAGCGCCAAGCAGCTGAAGACCCACGCTCTGATTCAACTACGCCTGTGTTTGATGTGGTTGGTGAAGGTCAGACAGAGTTATTCCCAGACACTGAGGTACAGCCTACAGTTGAGCAGGAACTAGGTGGAACTGATGAGGCTCTACAAGCCCAGCAAAGACGTGGTATAAAAGGAATCAACCAGCGTGACAGAGAGATTGAAGTCATGGATAACCCACTGGTTACCCCCGAGTATACCCAAGAACAGATTGAAATAGCAGCGGCACAGAACCGTGAAGCCACTGCTCAGAAAGAACAACAAAACGAATTACAACGCCAGCGTATTATTATACAGAACCGTGAGTTACAACGCCGTGAAGAAGAGGCTAAGCAAGCAGCTGACGATGAGATGCGACGTGAGAACGCAAACCGTATGTTTGAGATTATCCAACAGCGTGCAGAGACCCAACGTGCAGAAGCAGAGCAGGCTGCAGCACAGGAAGTAGAGCAGGCTAAGAAAGTAGCGAAGGTTGCAGCGATGACTAAGAAGCAGCGTAAAGCAGCTGACGCTAAGGCTAGGAAAGATAACGCAGAACGCTCACAAGAAGAGTACGGTAAAGAAGTTCCCGAGCCAGTAGTGGTAGCGGAAGCAGTTGAGTCATCCGAGGAAACTAAGTCTGAAGCAGAGGAAGCATGGATTAAGTTACGCCCTAAGAGCGCAGAGGATATTGAGTACGCTGACATACCTGAAGACCTACGCGGCCACTGGGAAGCCATGGTTGATAGAGGACGAGCCAATAAGACAACAGCTAAAATCCTGGTTACTGAGGTTAAGGCTGCGGGCATAATTGCAAAGGGTAAGGAAGCCATCAAGTCAGTTACTAAGGTCGCTGATGACAATAAGATTGCAGCAGTTGGTGCAGTGAGTGGCGGTAAACCTAAGGTTAAGAAACAAAAGCCAGAGGATGATGAAGAAGAAATTACATTAGCCCCTAAGAAGGTTGAACTTAAGAAACCAGTTAAGACTAAAGTTAAGAAGGTTGAACTTAAGAAGCCAGCTAAGAAGGTTGAACTTAAGAAGCCAGTTAAGAAAGTAGTCGCTAAGAAAGTAGTTAAGACTCCAGTTGACAAGCGTACCACTAGACAGAAGTCAGTGGATACTGCTAATAAAACTGACCCTATTAAGAAGAAGCAGAAGATAAAAAGTAAACAAGCAGTCGGTGCTATGTATGCTAGAGTTAGGCCAGAGGGTAGTGAGGTTCGTTACCAAAACCTGGATGATGTAACACGTAAAGAATTTGAGCGGGCATACATAGATGGTAACTTAACTGAAGAACTTATAAACGATATCGATGCGCGTGGTGCTAAGTCTATTGAGTCCGCCAAAGTTATGGCTGCAGCAGTAGCTAAGGATGAGGCTAACTCTAAAGAAGCTAAACAAGCAGAGCAGGATGCAGTCGATAACGCCGCCCGACTTAAGGATGAAGTTGAGAGCGTATGGTTAAGCCAGATGACTCCATACCTTAAGTTTATTGATGTATCGTTCGCTGACTTCACTAAGACTAGCAAGCAGAAGTTTGAGAATAAAGTAAAAGCTGGTGAACTAACTAGGGATGGGCTGAAAGAGAGAGCTGTCGATGACCTGTTACTTGACCAAGGTAAAGTACCTAGACTTATTACCAAGGTTATGCGTGGTACGATTGGTGATGCTCTCTTTGACTCTATATATGACATAGCGTTAGCCTCATATATAAATAAGAATAATAGTGCAGATGCCTATAAGGGTAAGATACTAGAAGGCCGCCCATTTATTAACTTCATGCTTAACAACTTGAAGATTTCCCAGGTCGAGAGAGACATCGTAGCTGATGCATTGAGAGCTGTCGCTATAGACAACCAGCGTGTGATGACGGAGCGCAAGACAGAGCTTGGGAACACTAAGACTGAGATGAAAGCCAGGTCTTTTGAGGACCATCCAATTACCCAGCTAGTATCGTGGACTGATGCCCAACGGGCAGAATTAGAGAAAGCATGGGGTACGGATAAGCCGAAACAGACTAGAGCAAAAGTAGAAGAAGTCGAGGTAACAACCCCCGAAACACTGGTTAATCGCTTAGACAGATTAAAACTCAGTGGCGCCAATAAAAAGAATGACGCATCAGTGACTGAGATTGAAGGCTTGTTTAACCAACTGACTGACAAGGAACTACGCAATACTAAGTGGCGTAACCACAACATTAAAGATTGGTTTGCTGAGGGTAAGTTGAAACTTAACCAACGCTCGTTCACTAACTCTGAAGGTCAGAGCCAACAACGACTAGCACCTACTGTTGCTGAAGTTAGCATTAAGAAAGAAGTAGTTACTTATGCCGACAAAATTAAATCCGTTGCTGCAAAACCTAACAAGACAGCACAGATGGCTGAGCGCAAGAAGCAAGGATTAACACAGAGCCTTGCAGACATCTTAGAAGAAGCAGCACAAATTGCAGAGCAAGAAGATACAGCGAAAGCACAGACTGAGTCTCGCACTAGGCAGGCTGATGAGTTTGGTTTACTAGACCAGTGGGGTTCTACTGAAGATGATGTAATGTTCTTCAACGAAGACGGGCAAGCAATAGACAACCCTCTATCTTTAGGTAGAGTTGTATCAGTTGGTGTTAACTTCATCAACTCATTGCAGACCACACTGAAGCCTACAGTCAAGGTGTACCGTAGCACTGCTGCATTCAAGCAACAGAACGTAACACTATTCAATAAGGCTAAAGCAACTGGTAAGTTTGATGAAGACACTAACACCATGGCATTCCACATGGGTGATACAGTGGTTATATTCAGCGACCATATTAAAACTGAGAAGCAGGTTAAGACAATCTTAGCCCACGAAATCCTAGGTCACCACGGGTTACGCACCGTTGTACCTAAGGCAAAACTAAAAGCATTACTGGATGAGTTCTATAACACAGACGCTAACATCCGAAACATTGTAGACCATGATGTTGATATCAATGGTGCAGACAAATACGTAGCGATTGAAGAAGCCATTGCTGATAAGGCGATGATACTTGACACATCCCTACTCAATAGAGTCTGGACAATGATTAAGAACGTGCTGAACAAAGCAGGACTTAAGTTCGGTGATGAGATGTCACGCTACTGGGTTGGTCAGATACGCCGCTTCATGCGCTATGGACAGAACGATGGTACATTCAGTGTTGCAGATATGCAGCAAGCCATGCAGGATATGAAAGAGCGTGGTAACACTATACGGTTCATGGAGAATAGTAACACTGCCCAGTTAGGTAGTAACTTCATCGCAATGAACGCTCAGAATAAGATTGATAGTTTGACTGGGGGTATGGGTGGACTTAAAGACTACATCCAGAGTCGTAGTGTACAAGCTGCACTAGGTAAAGCAGGCGGCGTGAAGGCTGCAGTTGGTAATATGTTCGAGGCATTACAGACGCTTAACCATATGGCTACTCGCAGTGAAGGGCTTACAGACTTATATGGTTTCTTCGTAGCAGTAGCTAACGAATCTAAGAACTACCTTAACCATTACCAGTTGAAGACTAAGACACAGTACGCAGCGAACTGGTGGGGCAAACCTGTTGCATTCAAAGAAGATAAATTAAAAGCAGGTGAGTTGCTTTCATATACCTCAGTGTACGTGAAGAACAATCTAACTGATAATGACATAAACAAAACCTCTAACTTAGTAGTATTCGATGAGTCTGGTAATGTTACGGTTAACGAAGATGCACTTAGGAAAGCACAGGAACATGGTGACATGTCACTTGCTGATATTCGCAAGGGTATTAAGGTAGGACAAGATGGTTCTATCTGGGGTACGAAAGAAACAGCACCGTGGCTACATGACGAGTCATTCACTGAAGACCATGTTATCTGGAAGATGTTTAAAGAGAACCGTGCTACCATTGACCAGTCTGCGATTGATGTACTGACTGCGGATATTAAGAGTGCCTTCGCTGAGAAGACTGCATACATTGATGACCTACGTAAGATGCAAACTGTAACGGGTGAGCGACTAGATAGTTCAGACATAGCGTTTTACCAAATGGTTTCTCGTGAGTATGCACAGATTAGATATGAGAACAGTACCCTTGAAGATGATACGTTTACCCTAAACGCAGAGTCAAAGAAGAAAGCTGAGGAGTTCCTATATGCCATAACACGTGGTGCATACAAACAACAAGACAGCGGTAAGCTTGTTGCTTCAAAGTTAGCAGATATTAAAGAGTCTGTTGAGAAAGGAACTGGCGAACACGGAGACTTGTTTAAAGGCAGGCAAGATATACTCAAGCAGGTGCAGTCTATCCATAATAAAGAGATGACTCAGACCCAGGCTCAGAAGATTCAGCAGACAATCCAGGATTTGTTTGTTACTGATAACCAGGTTGAGAACGCGCAGATTGCTGCTAAGAGTACCATCATGGGTTCATATGTACAGCTGGTACGTGACGCTAAGTATCAAGTTAGAGTTCAAGCATTCCTACATAAAGACGGTAAGCGTGGTCAAGCTGTATCCCTAGACGAAACACTAGCAGGGCAGCTACCATACTACCAAGTTGAGACTGAGCAGCAGGCTAAGGATATTGTTTCGTTCTTAGATACTGAACTTGGTAAGACAGCGGCTGGTAAAACTAGAGTCATTGAAGTTTCTGATGTCGATGGTATAAAGCGAAAGGTAGAGCTAGTCCCACAACGTGGTGTTGCTGCTAAGCAGACTCCGTCATCTAGCGGTGCATCGTACAGAGACATCGCAGGATTACTTCTACGCTTAGGTATCAAGTTGAACCCTGCAGAGCAAGAACGAATTGTAACCGCAACCTCACGCTTCGAGTCACAAGCGCGTAAGCATCTAATGCGAACTGGTAACCCAGGGTGGGACAAGGATGTACTGAAACATATTTCATCTTACTTAGAATCTAGAGCACACGTTGCTGCTAAGAGTGAGTACCGCTATGCGATTGATAGACTGATGGCTGACGTGAGTAAATGGAAGGGTGACAAGAAGACACTAATCGACCTCGCTGATAAACTGACTGAGGCAAACAAAACAGATAATATCGAGGCACAGTTTATTGCCAAGCAACGCTTCGATACGTACGCATATATGTACCGCCACTCTGCAGATATTACAGCGACAGGTGTTGAGACAGTTAGCGTAAGTGGTAAAGATGTCGTGCTTAAGCTTGAAGGTCGCGGACAAGTGTATCGTGACGAAGGACTCAAACTACTAGCATGGTATGACCAGACCAGAAACATCGTGACCAGTACAGAGGATAAACTGTCTGGGCAGTTCGGCTCGAAGTTAAAGATGGCTACTGTAACCATGCAGTTAGGTATGAGTTTCGCTACGGCTGCTGTTAACCTAACCTCTATCCCCCTACTCACTGTTCCAAACCTTGCAACATACAATGCAGAGCGTGGCTTCGGTGGCGGTTTCGGTTTTGCTAAAGCCCACAAAGCAGTAGGTAAAGCCTTGTTTGATATTAAGAACCCTAAGTTCGGTGATACTGAGTTCTTATATGACATGGTTAAGAACTGGGACAGAGACAACGGTAAAGCAACATACAATGAGTATGGAGTAACCCTAGATGAAGCTGAGTTTATGCTCTATGAAACAGAGCGCGGAACAATGGCTCCTGCTCAGATGAATGCGTTACTTGGTTCATCACGAGGTGGTATCCAGAGTGGTTGGGCTATCAAAGGTATTACAGGTTGGATGTATATGTTCTCACAAACAGAGCAACTCAACAGACGTACGTCTGGGCTGGCTGCATATAGGTTAGAGCGTGATAGATTTATTGCCGCTAACCCTAAGGCTACTAAGCAAGAGATTGACGACTACGCTAAAGCGAAGGCAGGTCAGTTTGTGTACGACAGTCAAGGTAACTATGACATGTACAACAGACCAGAGATTGCACGTGGAAACTTGTTCCAGTATCCTATGATGTACAAGCAGTTCACTCTGTCAGCCATCAAACTGTTTGCGCAGATGGATGTCAAAGGTAGGACATACTCCATGGGTTTATTGTTCTTAGTGGCAGGTATGAAAGGTATGCCTTTCGCTGACGACATCATGGATTTATTAGATACGCTAATACAACTCTTCGGCATCAAAATGCCAACGATTGAGAAGGCAGCACTGGAGATGGTTGAAGATATAGCCCCAGGTTTTGGTCCGATGTTTATGAGGGGCATTGTAGATAGGTCGTTCGGTGGAACTGTATCAACTAGACTAGGCTTCGGTGATTTATTCCCACTGACTGGTGTATTCAAAGCAGGTGCAGACCCATGGCGTGAAGCAGAGAACTTCCTAGGTCCAGTATGGACAACAGCCACTGGCATCATAGGCTCAGCAGGTCAGATAAGTAAGTACGGGTTGGAGGCATTAGGGCTAAGGTCTGGGCATACAGATATGCAGACTATCCTAAGAGAGTCACCTATCACAGCAGTGCGCGCGATTACAGATGGCTACACATTCCATGATGATGGTATGATTACTAACGCACAGGGTAAGGTAGTGTCACGAGAGGTGACAGCATGGACAGCGTTCACGCGGATGCTAGGTTTCTACCCAGCGATTGCGACAGCAGAGAATGACATTGTTAGAATGTCTAAGCAGTCAGCTGACTACGCCAAAGAGATACACTCTGAGTTCCGTAATGCATACATCAAGGCGAAGATTGTTGGCGACACAGAAACCATGCAACAGATTGATATGGATGTACGCAACTGGAACATTGAAGCAAAAGGAACTGAGTTCTATATCAGAAACTTCCGCAAGTCAGCAAACAGAGCATATCGTGAATGGCGCAAGACAACATCTGAACGCTATCTCAAGGCTGCACCTAAGGGTATCAGACCAGAGACAGAGTGGTTAATGGATGTGTTCGGTAATAACTAAGTGACCATCTGCAGCTGACCCTGTAACAAGTCTTCTGCGGCTACATCAGCATCATCTAGTATGCCTTGCAGTCGTGGATGATTGAGGTTGATACCCACAACATATGCTTGACCTAGTTTGATAGGTGTGTTCTTACCTAAGAAACACTTCTTAGACTTAG
>Ga0257116_1001573_pt1 | contig 14185 bp, 8 predicted proteins | sample SI112_120mmetaG_FD_190150 | JGI IMG/M metagenome (GOLD analysis project Ga0257116, IMG submission 190150) | Marine microbial communities from Saanich Inlet, British Columbia, Canada - SI112_120m | ecosystem: Environmental > Aquatic > Marine > Inlet | place: Canada: British Columbia | collected...
GATTTAGATAAACAAGTACAACAACTTAACTTTAAACTACAACAAGTAAGAACAGCTAAGTCAGCATTCTTATCTATGTTTAAGAATAGTAAAGATATTATAAAAAAGGAATAACATATGGCAACAGGACTACCAGCAGAATCTAAACCAGGCTACTATGCTACTACTGATGTAGGAAAAAAGGTAACAGGTAACATAGCAGTTCCCGATATACCTACCTCAGCTAAACAAACTTATACTGCACAGACGTTAGACCCCTCAGAGTTATTAACTACTGCTACTATGGGTGCTCCTACAACAGTAGGTGCTCGTACTATTACTAAACCTACACTAGGTGCAGCTACAGGAGCTACCTCTACAGGTGTTAGTGCTCCTTCTGCTATTACTGCTGCTGGTTATACTGGTTATACTGCAGGTGCTGCTCCAACAGCAGTGGGTGCTTCTAAGACGGGATTAACTGATACTGTTACTGGACAGACAGGTACTGCATCTACTATGACTGGTGCTACAGATAGTACAGCTATGACAGGTGCTCTTGCTGGTACTGTTACTGGTGCTCTATCAGCAGGTTCTACTATGACTGCAGCTACAGGTACAACACCTAGTGCTGCTTTAATGTCTACACAGTATAAGAATCTTATGGCTGATGTAGATGCTGATGGTGTTCCTAAGTTCGCTAAGAGTGCCTTAGAGGCTGCTGAGGCTACGTTAGCTGCTAGAGGTATGGGTAAGTCTACCGTAGCAAGAGAAGCCATCTTAAATGCTATCTCACAGGCTGCTCTGCCTATTGCTTCACAGAATGCACAGACAGAACAACAAACATTTCTAACTAACTTATCTAACTCACAGCAAGCTGCAGTACAAAATGCACAAGCACAGATAGGTATGGATATGGCTAACCTAACTTATAGTCAACAGAAAGCACTAACTAATAGTAAGTTTATGCAGACGTTACAACTAACTAACTTAGGTAATAAACAACAAGCAGCTGTACAGAATGCTTTAAGTAAGTCACAGATGGATATGGCTAACTTATCTAACAATCAACAAGCACAGGTAGTTAATGCTCAAGCGTTCTTACAGATGGATATGGCTAACTTATCTAATGAACAACAAGCAGCTACACTCAATGCTCAGATGATACAACAAGATATGTTATCTGACCAGTCAGCTAAGAATGCTTCGTTACAATTTAATGCTACTAATGAGCAACAGACTAATACATTTATGAAGAATCTAAGTGTTCAAGTAGAGTCTAATAATGCTGCTAGAGCAGATGCTATTAGTCAATATAACTCACAGTTATCACAACAGAGAGCTGCATTAGATGCTGGTAATAACTTACAGGCACAACAACTTAATGCTCAGATAGGTACACAGATTGAACAGTTTAATTCTCAACTAGCTTTTAATAGAGACCAGTTTAATACACAGAATACTAATGCTATTAATCAATCAAATGCTACGTGGAGACGACAGCTTAATACTGCTAACACAGCAGGACAGAACGCAGTCAACCAAGCTAATGCTATCAATGCGTTTAATATATCTAATCAAGCATTGACATATATGTGGCAGGAAACAAGAGATGCAGCTAATTGGTCTTTTCAATCAGCGATGACAGGTATAGACGCACAGACTAGATTAAGTATTGCAGCTATGGGTAATGAAGCTTTGAAGGATACAGCTACACAGAAAGTACTTATTGATGCTGGTGGTTTAGCTATAAAACTATACCAAGGAATTAGTGGTGGTTCATAAAATAATTAAATAGGAGTAACATATGGGATGGCTAAGTAAAAAGTGGAAGCAGGTAAAGAAGGCAGTAAAAGCCCCTGCTAAAGCAGTAACTAAACATTTTAAAAAAGTAACTAAAAAGATAGGTAGTTTAGCTAAGAAGGTATGGAAAGGAGTTAAGAAAGGTGTTAGTAAAGTCTGGTCAGGGGTCAAGAAAGGTATTAAAAAGATTGGTGCTGCCATAACTAAACTAGGTCCTTTAGGGCAGATTGCTATGATGTACTTTACTGCTGGACTATGGGCAACGTATGGTGTATGGGGTGCTATGGCTAAAGGTGCTCTTATGGGGTACGCTACTGGAGGTACTAAAGGTGCTTTACTAGGTGCTGTTGTGGGTGGTGTTGGTTATGGTGTCAGTCAAGGTGCAAGTGCTTTCAAAGAAGGTTATGGTTCATTAGGCGAGACTGCTTCGTTCACTGATAAATTATCAGCAGGTTTTGATTCAGTGGGTACTTCTACTGTAGATGGTGTTACTAATATGTTTGACTCTGCTAGTAAGTTTATGGAAACTGGTAGTGTAGATAGTTTTAATTACTTAGATAAATCAGGTAATTATGTAGGACAAACACAAGCTGCAGAAGCAGATGTAAGTAAACAAGTATTTGAGGGAGCTCAAACAAACCACGTAAATAAAACAGGTGATTGGTCTAATATGTCTAAAGAGTCTCAACTAATGATGCAAGAGAATGCACAGTTTGGTAAGGTTGAAACTATGAATATGGCAGAAGAGTTAGGTTATTCGAGAGATGCTGGTGCAAAATATTATGAGAACGCTATTAAGTTACCTGAAGAGTATTCAGGGATAGCTGCAGATACGCGTACAACTCTAATAGATAGACAGTTAGAAGAAGTTGGTGATTATATGGGTAAAACTGGTACTGGCTTAGAGCAAGGTAAGATGCTTTGGGAACAAACTGGTGGATTAAAACTTGATGAATCCTTTGATTGGAAACTAAATGAGAAGACAGGACAGTATGAGTATACTGGGGAGGGGGTAGAACATACTGCTGGTTCAGCTATGGGTGGTACACCAACATATATATCTCCTGATACAACACCTAAACCTAAAACACCTCCCGTACCGAAACTTAGTTTAGGTGTTGAAAAGTGGGCTAACCCATTTGCACCTATCACATCAGTACCAGCACTTGCATCAGCTGAGGGTGGTTCAGGACAAGGACAAGGATATGGCTCAGGTGCAGTAGATGCCTATGACATTACTAAACTAGGTTTACAAAAACTGTCACAACAAGCACTATTATCTAAACAACAAATGGGCTTAGTATAGGAGATATAAATGTTACAAGATATAACTAATGAAGAAGAAGCAGTAGACTTTAATGAGGAAGAAGATACTTTAAATCTATCTCCTGAGTTCTTTGAGTCACCTACACCAGGAGAATCTCTAACTACAGACCCAGATAATCCGAAGGGTTATGAACGTCCTCCTCAGTTTAATGATGCTAAAGAGGCAACACATAAGATATTTATGATGTTGACTGAAGAAGGTAGTTATGAAGCTATTGTTGATGCTTTAAATGAGGGTATGCCTATTGATGTACTAACACAAGTATATTTATTCCAGGGCTTTAGAGAGGGTTACTGGTCTGTTGATTTGATGTTATCTTTAGCTGAGCCAACTATGTATATCCTAATATGGATAGCTGATGAAGCAGGTATTGAAGCTGTACTAGATAGTGACGGTGATGATTGGGATGATGAGCAAGACAATACAGTTAGGAGAAGAATGCAGGAGGATATTGTTAAGTCTAAGCCACAAGCAAACCAATTACCACCTTCCTTATTAGCTAAGATGGATGAGTTCACACCCCGTAAAGAACAAGGAGAAGTATAATGGCTGTAGGTTTATTAGCAGGTTTGGGTTTATTTGGTATGGGTATGGCTAAAGGTGCTGTAGATATATCTAAAAATGAGCAAGAGGTTCAACAACGTAGGGACGAGTTAGACCAAAAGAACTCAGATATTCGTTTAGCTGCTGAGCATAAACGATTAAGCACAGATTGGGATAAGACAAATAAACTTATTCAATCAGTCAAGGACGACCCCACTTCTAAGGCTAGTCAGTATGCCTTAGCTAAACACTCAGGTAAAGTATCTTCTTTAGTGGAATTTAAAGAGCTACGTGGTGATACTGTATGGGAAGTACCTAACCAAGGAGATAGACCTACACTACAATACTTAGATGTAGCAGACTATAGAGCACCTAGTAGAAGAGGTATTGATGTTCTTAAACAAACTGTAGGTTTTTCTGATGCTGAGGAATATACTGGTTCTACTGTGTTAGAAAGAGAAAGAGAACTCTTAGGTGGTACAACAACATCAACCTATAGACGAATGGTAGATGAGGATAGAAATATTGTACTTGGTCGTAGAGCTTTTGAGAAACGATTATCAGATTCTAGTGCTGGTGTTAAACAACGCTTCTTACAATATAAGAATAATCTTTCTAACTTCCCTCGTGAAGCGGAAGCAGTTAAAGGATTAAAAGGTGCAGAACTTGATAACAAACTATTTGCTATTGCCTTTGCACAGGAAGAGTATGAGTCAGGTACTGCAGGTTCATTCTCTCCTTCTGATGCTTACTGGGATGCTAGAGGAGGCTCATTAACTATTGATGATTCAGGTGTTATACTATCTACTAACACAGGCGATAAAAAGGTTGATAGTATTAATAATCAGATTAATAATATTAACGCTAAGATAACAACAGCTGCTGACCCACAAGATAATAAAAAGAATACTGCTCAAGTTAAACTACTACAGCAGAATAAAGAGAAGCACTTAACAGGTCTTGAAGATTGGAAGGCAAAAGTAGATGAAGCAGCTTATAAGAACCTATTAAATGCTAAGAGTACAGGACAAAGAGAAGAATACTTTGCTACTCAATTAGGTAATTTAGGTAACATCATTAAAGGTATCGAAGGTAATGACTTAACAACAAGTAAGTATAGAACGAAAGGATATAAAGAGTCCAACAAAGCAGGAGGTCCGTTTACTCTTAAAGGAAAACACCTTTATAATAACTTAGAAAATGCTCAGATGTATTCTAATTCACACGCTGTTATGGTAGCTAAGGGGGATAAGGCTACACCATTATCCTCTCTAAGTTTTGAAGCAATTAATAGTAAGATATCTAGTGACATTGTTAAACGTACCTTTACATATATAGATAAAGGGCTGTATGATACAGACGCTATATTCTCTATACCCTATCCATCTAAAGACTTTGTAGGTGTAGAATATCAAGAAGAGTATAATGTAGCTTCGTGGACTAAACTTATAGATGATTATGTAAATGATTCTGATGATTTAACGGATGACTCACTACAGCGTAAATTAAATTCTTTATATGATGACATTAGAGACGGTACTATAACCATACCTAGTAATGTAGATGTTGGGGTAGATGTCACACCTCTGCCTGAACCTATTCCTGTATCTGAATTACAACCAGGTGAGCTAGGACATATTGTTACTAAAGTAAAAGAGGGTAAGAACATCACATATATTATGACTGATAAGGGTTATATTCCCTATGATACTTCTCCTGTAACACCTATTGTTGATACACCTATTGTTGAACAGACTATAGGACAACAACTAGCTACACTACTTCTAACAACACAAAAGACTATCAAAGATATTAAACAGCAAGCTAGTATAGACTTATCGGCTGCTGTGTCTTCGGATTCTAAAAAGATAATTAATCAAAAAGCATTACTGGCAATAAAAACAGCTGAGACACAATACCTAAAAGATAGAGCTACATTAGAAGGTAAATAATATGAGCCACGAAAACTCCGAAACTGTTCAGAATGAAGATGGTAAGTGGATTAATATATCTGGTAATACTGGAGAAATTCTAGCACCTATCCACGCTTTTGAAGCCACAGAATATAATTCAGAACCTGAAGCAACAGCTGCTGCTGAGAAACGCAGCACATTATTTGATGTAGTCCCTACATCAGTAGAAGAATCTCCATTAACAGTAGAAGAAGTGATGGCTTTACCTGATGCTGAAGTAGAGACTACAGATACTACAGATACTACAGATACTACAGATACTACAGAGACTCCTGAAGAATCTCCATTAACAGTAGAAGAAGTGATGGCTTTACCTGATGCTGAAGAGCCCTCAGTGTCCCGTAAGGTAGCTTATGGTGCGGCAGATGAGCCTATGATAGGTGGTAGCATAATGCGTGCCGTAGAGACAGGATGGGAGGCTCTGACAGAAGGTAAATCTTGGGAACAATCAAGAGCAGATGTTGAGGCTGAGCGTAAGGAAGAATTATATACAGACTTTCCTGAATTTAGGAGTGGTCAATATGATGCGGATGGTGCTGTATTAGGTGGTAGAGTAGTAACTGCAGCTGCTGACCCTGCTACTTTCGTTCTTCCGTGGACTAAAGCAGTTAAGGTAGGTAATTTAGTTAGATTGTCTGTTATTGGCGAGAAGACATCAAAGACATCTAAAGTAGTAGGTGCTGTAGTTTCTAAAGTACCTTTGTTTACGTTAGGTGCTACGACATCAGCTGCTGATTATTCTCTTTATAGTTATATGCGTGATGGTAATGTAGACTCAACAAGTTTATTTTATGTTACTGCAGCAGGTGGTACATTAACTATAGCTGTAGAACCCTTTGCTAAGTTTCTTATAGGTAAGTATCAGAAGAAGTATGGCACAGGTGTAACTAGAGATAAACTAAATAAGGCTGAATCTGTTGAAGAGGTTGAGAAGTTACTAGGTACACGTGCTTACAACTTACTAGATACTAAGCAGAAGAAAGCTATGAACGAAGTCTTTGACTTTGAATATATGCGTGGCTTACAACAGACTCTTAACCGAGCAACTAATATGGTTAAGGAGCGTAGCCTCGCAGCCGCTGAAAAATTAAAGATAAGAAAAGCTGTTAAGTCTGGTAAGATGAGTAAGTCAGGTGCTAAACGACAAATAAAACAGTTAGATATTAAGTTGAATAAATTAGACACTAGTGTCGTTGATAAGCGTGCTAAAGTTGTTCAACAATTAGCTGAAGATATTCATAACAACAGAGCACTTACTTCTAAGGTACTCTCATACACAGTACGTCCTATGATAGGCTCTTCGATTGGTGCTGGTCTTGGTTTAGTTGCTGGTTCAGATGATGATGCGATTACTAATATGATGTATTGGGGAGCAGCACTAGGTCTTGCCCAAAAAGGTATCCAAGCTAATAAACTATTAACCTCGTCAGAGGCTCGTGCATTCTCCCGAACATTACACGCAGAACAGTTATTATTAACAGCTCAAATGCTTAAAGCATCTACTGCTCTCACACAAGTAACAAGACTTAAAGCAGGAAGTACCATAGCACGTGACTTTTCTGATAAGATGCACCACTCTTTCTCTACTAGAGGTGTTAAGCCTTTATCAGTAGAGGAGAGAGCTGCTACAGCTAGAAACTATTGGGATATTATCTTACGTAAGGAGGTACTTAAGCAGAGTACTAAGGAAGAACAACGTATTGCTGTTAAAAATCTAAGAGGTTTTGCAAATAAAGAAGAGTTAACTCCTCAGATAAAACAACTAACTAAGGACCTACGTACATACTTTGATAACTTTACTGCTTATAATAAAGATGTAGATATTAAACCTAAAGAACTATTAGATAACTATTTTCCTCGTGAATATAGCTTTGATGTTATAGACGCAGGGTTAACTAATATGTTACCTAAAGGGCATATTGCAGGTAGTGTATTCAACGGTAAGAGTTTTGAAGAAACAGTAGCACAGATTTATGTAAGAAAAGATAAGATTAATATTAAGTCAGCTAGAAAGAAGGCGGCTAAGTTTATAGTTACATTACATAATCCTGATACCTCGGGTGTAACTAATGCTTCCAACTTTAAACTAAGCAAAGTACCTTATGTACGTCATTTAGAACAGAAGAGAAAACTACACGGTACTATTAAGATTAAAGGTAAGACAGTACAGATTGAGGAGCTACTAGAGCCTTGGTTAAAAGGTGATATCGTTGAGATACTTGGTAATATGACTAAGGAAAGCACTAAAGCTGTGGAGTTTTCACGCACCTTTGGTAAGAACGGTGTACTTATTTATAAAACTCTCAATCAAGTACGTAATCATTATGATGATATCATCGCAGAGATAGATAAGAAAACCTATGGTGGGAAGCGTAAGATTGCACAATATGAGTTTCTTAAGAACAGAGAGATAAAACGTATTAAAGGTGGTGTTGATGCTTTCTTTGGTGTATATGGTCAGAAGCTTGATAGAGGTTATAACAATGCAGCGGCAGTAGTCTCGTTATATAACTCAACTAAAATGTTAGAGGATGTAGCTGTGGCTAACTTAGGCGACTTAGTACAGCCATTCATTCAAGGTGCTAAATTAAAGGATGTACTTAAAGCGTGGAGAAACAGTAGCTTTAAAGCAACCACTACTGACTTACGTTCTGAGGTAGAACCTGGGCATATCATTAATATGCTTGGACAAGACACACTAGCTGCGGAAGCAAGAGCAACTGCTGGTATTCTTGAAGATACTGGAGGTATTGTACGTAAATGGTCTGATGGTTTCTATCGTGTAACACAGCTTAATAACATTACATCTTATGCCAGACGTTTTGCTTTTAACGTAGGTGCTCAAGACTTATTTACAATAGCTAAAACAAATGCACGTAATCGTGCTAAAGTTATTAGAGATACTGAAATTAAACATAATGTTAAATGGTTTGACCTAACTGAAGCCAAGCAACGTCAGTACCTTAAGGAACATCCTAAAGCATATGATAATCAAAGACTCATAGAAGAAGGACAATACTATGGGGTATCTACTAAAGAGATGTTAGCCATTAGTAAGTTTGATACCTTCAAGGAAGCATACGCAGATAAGAATCTACGTGCTTTGTTTGAGAGTGCTGGTTTTAGAGCTATGGAAAGAGATGCTAAGATTCCTAATGTAGGTAATAGGTTATTATTTACACAATCCAGACATCCTATTATGAGATTGTTAGGTCAGTTTACTTCGTGGGCACAGGCACACTCAGCTAAAACTAATGCAATGATTAAGAAGATTGAAGATGGTAATACTAAGCAAGCGGTACGTATGATAGCTTCCCTTGCTGTATTCCACCAGATTCGTCAGCTAAGAGATATCATTAAGAACGGAGAGACTGATGATGACTTAACCATACCACAACATATAGCACGTGCTGCTGAATTATCAGGTGCTCCTGGTGTGTGGGCAGGTTACTATGGTTCAACACTAAGAGCTACGGAAGGGGACTATGATTTCAACCCATTAACAAGTTTTCCAGCAGGTCGTTCAACTATAGATATATGGAAGCAGTATGAGAAAGAAGATAACTTTGCTGACCTTATAGACCAATTTCAAGAAACTGGTATGTCTAATGGAGATGCTTGGAATTTACTTGAAGACCACTATGAACGTGTTCTCCCACTACCTAAACTTAGGGGCTTAATAGATGAGGTATTTGATAATGATGAGGCTGCTGGTTTTTCTAAAGGTGGCTTAGTCTCTCAAGCAGAACGACTGGGTTTTAATAAAGGGGGTGCAGTATCCCAAGAAGACATAACTGCAGTAACTGATGAATGGTCAAAGACTCCTTCTGATATCGGTAATGCGTGGGAGAAAAGAGCAACGTCTATGCAAACCACTATGCAAGGTGCAAGAGATAGCGAGATTAAACCGTTGCAGTATGCTTGGAATACAGCCTCAGATATTGCTGGTGGTGTCTATAACACAGGCGAAGAAATTCTTGAGCCTGTTATAGACACTGTTCAACTAGGTGCTAAAGCCACATTCCCTGATGCATATGCTGCTACTGCTGAAGCCTTAACTGATGCAGGTAAACAGATTCTTGATTCTGATATTGGTAAGAAAGGTTTAGAAACAGCTAAGGATATATACGAATGGTTTCAAGGATTTAAGAAAGAAAATCCTCACGATGCTAAATCAATAGAAGGTATAGGTAATCTATTTCCAATAGCTATAGGTGCTAAGGCAGTAAATAAGACACTTAAGAATCAGATGGATACTCTTAACACCAAGTCTACTTACCAGTACAAACCTAACTCTGATACACCATATTTAGATATGGATAATGAGAAAATTAATAAAGTTAATAAGTTTTTTAATCCTGATGTGATTAATAAAGCTTTACAAAGTAAAGATAAAAATACTAAAGTTGTCTATATGACACCTGGAGAATTTCTTACCTTGGCTAAGACACATACCTCAGATGGTGAAACAAAGAAGTTAGATAGAATTAATAATGCTATTAATGAAGGTATTCAATTAGAAGATATACCAACACTAACAATCAAAGCAGGTAAGGATGGTAATTCACAAGTAACTAAACACGATGGTAGACACAGAGCTAATGCTTTGTACGAGTTAGGTGAGGACCTTATTCCTGTTAGAGTAAAAACAACAGGCAACAAAGACAATAAGAAATTATCTACAGTTACTAATGAGGATGGTTTAGAAGTCTATACCTTCCCTGCCTATAGCTCTTTAATTTATGATAGACATCATCTAGGAACTGTTGAAAGCTATGATACTAAGAAACCTAAAGCAGCTATGCCTGCTAAGAAAACTAAAGAAGTACGTGATAATGAGTTTAAGGAATTAGCTAAGGGACTCACAGAGTCAGGAGGTTTTAAATATAAGCTACCTACTATGTTATTAGACCTAGCACTTAAAGATAAAGTAGGTCTAAGCAAACCTAAGCAATGGAAATATTCACTTAGTCAGTGGGCTAAGAAAGGTAAAATTAAACAGGAAGAACTAGATGACTCTATGCTTATGAAGTGGTTAGATACTATAGATGTCGATGGGAAGTTATCAACTAAAGATATATTTAACTTTATGCGTGATAACTCTCCAATGCTTAAGACGTATACGAGTAAGATACAGTCTAAAGTTGATACTGAATGGTTAGATAAACAACCACTACAGCAAGAAAAGATTAAACTGCAAGACAACGCCCACAACAAATTTCAAGAGGTAATTTACCTACGAGATTTATCTAACATAACTGATATATCTTCTGATAATAAGAAACTTGTTAAGACCACAGCTGAGATGATGCACCACGCAATCGTGGGAAATATTATTAACTATATGCATAGTCCCTCATTCATAGATAATCAACTTATGGATTTCCTCACTAACTCTCCTTATACTTTAAAAGCTATTCAAAGAAAAGCAGTTGATGCTAACTTACTTAATAAACCCAATAGTATTTTTCATCCAGACCACCAACAGTTAGATAATAAAGAATATATACGGGAAGCAGCTGTAGAATTAGTTAGTGAAGTTACCCCTGATAAAAGAAATTCTTACATTGTAGGTGCTATTATTGAAGACTTAAACCAAGCATATTTAAAAGCAGAAGGGCGTGAAAAAGAAGTCCTAAGTAAGTATGTTAATATCTTTATGGATTCTTATAAAGCCAAGATAAAGCAGATACGGTTTGGTATTGAAAATGTTACAGAATTACGTAAGTTATCTGAAGAAGCTCTGAGACGTAATGCAGGTGACGTGAATCCTAGTACTTGGAGCTCATTCTCACTACCTAATATGAAAGGTAAGCCTGTTACTATCCTAGTACAATCTAAAGTAGGCACTGATGATAGACTTAAGAAGCTTAGGGATTTTAGGGCAGAAGTATCGGAGCACTCCAAAGGTCCTTATATAGGTCACAGCAGTGAGTTATCTATTACAGGATTAACAACTAAATTAAATGACCCTACAACACTACCTCTCTCAGCTAAAGAGAGAATTGAAACAGTAAGGAAATTAAAAAGAAGTAAACAAACCTTTAAAGAAAAAACAGGTGTTACGTGGGAAGACAGACAAACGTACTTAGATAATTTAGAAGGTAATATCTATACAGAAGAACATTGGACAGGTACGTATGGCGAGTCACCACTTAAAAAAGGTATACCTCAAGAGAATATTATTATATCTATCAGAGGTAATGTTATTGAGCAAGGTAGTTTAGGTGAGAGTAGAGGTTTATTTATTAGTGAACAACAGGCACAACCACATCAAACAGCTATGGCTAATAAAAAACAACTTGATGTTCTAGGGAACAACCTGTTTAAAAATATTACAGGGTACTCAGCATTAGACTCAGGTGCTAAAATAAAAGAATTACAACGTAAATTAAAATCTTCTGAGGCTCGGAACAAAGCCATCTCTGGTAAGTATCGTAAGTTACAGAAAGACTATTCCGAGCGTTATGAAGAACTGGAAGGACAGGCAAGAGCTTCCATCTTGGCAGAAGTGAAACGAGATGGTTATGAATTAACTGAGCAAGAGTTAGCTACTGAAGTTGCTATTAGATTAGAGAGGGTAGTTGATAATAACTACAATATGTATGACCCTAAATTAAAAAGTATAAATAACCAACAAGAATATAACATAAAAGTAACTAGTAAACTAAACGCCCAAGAAGCCGATATAGCTATACAGATAAGACAATTAACTAATTCGTTAGGTACTATGGTCAACGCCCTTCCAGAAAATCTATCACATAAGAAAGACTGGACTCCATTAGCTATGAAGCAGTCAATTAAGTATGCTATTGATAACAACCTTAATTATCTTGTATTACCTATTGAGAAACATAGCATCCAACAGATTGAGCAGTGGGGAGATAGAGAACCAGCTGTTTTAACAGCTATTCTCGATAGAAATTCTATCTATTCACCAAGAGCTTATAGAGATATTGTTAAGAAGTGGGATAAAGATGCTAAGCCTTTTAACGATGAGTACTTAGATAGAGACGAACGAGGTGATTGGACTGAAGCGGACATACATAAGGTTATAGTCTTACCTATCACTGATGCTATCAGAGCAGGTTATAAGAAGGACGGGCTAACTGCCTACCGTAGAGGTGGTCTAGTCACACAGATGAAAGCTCTGATTCCAAATGGGTAACTAACTCACCAAGCTTATGGTTACATTCCTTAATAAGAACTGAATAAAGATTCTTATCAGGGAAGTCTTCAAACACAGTATCAACTTCATCAAGAGGCAGACCACTTAGTTCAACTAGGAGTCTGCCTTTTCTGTCTAAGAGTATTTTAAAGCCTACTAACTTTGCTTCGCTCATTTGTTATCCTTATTAATAATTGGTTTAAGTTGTCTGCTCGCTTGCATCTGTACAATGACTGCGTTCTTTAACTTAATGTTGTGGTCATCAAATCTATGACAGTATTCAGGGGGTAGTTTATATACTACAACATCAGTACGTTTGTTCTCAAGTAAAGCCTCTAAGATTTTTTGGTCCCAATCATATGTATCTTGTTGCATATCTATCCACTCTTTAACTACTTGCTTAACCTTAGGTGTATTCTTAAAATAAACAGTAGCTGATATCAATCTACCATCTCTATAGTTAACTGCTATATCAGTATCAGTGGGTAGGTTATCTAACAGTGTAGGGTAGTGTTGAAACCTAGCGTCAGCATCAACCCATAACACATCAGCGTCTAACTCGTTAAGCTTATCTAATATGTAGTTAGCTTTCTGTTGACAATTCTTCTCCCAAGAATCTAATGACTCTCTGTGCTCAATGTGTACGGTGTCTAATCCTACATCTTCAACTGTTTGTTTTAATGCTTCTGCGTTAGGCTTATACTCATCAGTATAATAACTAATAACGGTGTACTTAGACATACTTAGTCCTCACATAAATACCTAAACCATTAGGCGTGGTCTTACTTGTTTTAATGTTATCCCATATTAGGTTTAACTCTGGATATCTTTCTTCCATATTCTCAACTGTCAGGTCAGGTTGTTTGTGCTCTTGATAAGGATTACCTGCTAGGTGGTGCTTATGTAATGAGTAAGGTACTATAATAACTACATCCTTAGGTAACATAGTCAATAACTTCTGAGCATCCTTTACTGTTAGATGTTCTAACATATCACCTATAGTTGCTAAGTTATAGTCACCGTACTCTTTAAAGTCTAAGCAGTCAACATTAAATACTTTGTTGTACTTATCCCCTAAGTATTCTTCTACGTTAGGTGTCCATACTTCAATGGCATCTATGTTAGGGTGTGTCTTATGTAGCAACTCCCACATCTTACCAGCACCAGCGCCAATATCAATTATCTTAGTAGTTGAGTTATAGTTATTAACTATGTAAGCTACTACTTCGTTATCTGTTTCGTTAGAACTATCACTCATTATGAGTGCATCCTTAGTGCTCTGATATCTCTGTCATATGCATCACGTAAGACATACATTTCTTTTAGGTGGTCTTGATGTTTCTCTAAGTTCATTACGTCCATCTCTAGTGCAAAGATACCACGCTCAAGGTTCTC
>Ga0257116_1001574_pt1 | contig 14180 bp, 13 predicted proteins | sample SI112_120mmetaG_FD_190150 | JGI IMG/M metagenome (GOLD analysis project Ga0257116, IMG submission 190150) | Marine microbial communities from Saanich Inlet, British Columbia, Canada - SI112_120m | ecosystem: Environmental > Aquatic > Marine > Inlet | place: Canada: British Columbia | collected...
GAAAACCTTTGGTTACTTCCAATCAATATGAGAGGTCCCATCACAAGAGATAGTCCAGTTAAAAACCATGCCTCTTATATCTCTTTGAAAATCGCTCATGGTGAAAAAGTACAATCAATTCAATCAAAAATTAAAACAAAAATTAAAATTGGTTACCACTGGGCCTCATGGTGGGGAGTTATGCTCGGTAAAAAAATTGGCATAGCGGGAATGGAAAAGATACTAAACAAGTACCATCAAAAAAATCATTCCTGGGTAGGAACATTTAGCAATCTTGGAGTATGGAACAGTTTGACTGATAAAAGGGATTGGTTTTTCTGCCCTCCAGTAACAAAGGCCCATCCCATTGGAATTGGAACAATTTGTTTTAATGCAAGGTTGTCTATAGCTTTGCAGGTTCACCCATCAATCACTCAGAATCCTAATGATATTAATGAGATATTAGTGCTAATTAAAGAAAATATTCTTAAACAAAAATAAGTTTCTAAAAAAACCTGACAGCAACATTGACATTACTGGAAGTGAGGCCATCTTTCCCCTATAAGGAGAAGCTGTGAAAATATCGGCACTTACAACATTCTTTATAATCTTTTCAAGTATGTCATACGCTCATGGGCAATGCGAGGAAGGGGATAGCTCAGTAAAATCCTGTAAATTTATTTCCAGACTTCCCTCCTGTTCACACCCATCAAACCAAGGCAATTGCTTCAATGTAAATTCGAAGGTGGGCCTTAACATCCCAGCGTCTCTTCCTCGAAGAGTCCAAAAAGTGGTGACAAATCATGGAATGAAAAAGACCTCAGATAAAAGAGGTCGATACTGCCTAAGTGGCATCAGTCCCCCTATCGCATAATTTTTCTTTTTTTTACTTTAATTAATTTAATGATACTGATTCCAGTTTGGATTTCAAGTGAGTGGATGACGAAGAAGGCGTGTAGCACACTCCGATGAGGAATGCACCACTTGAAATTCAAACTGGGATCAGTATAGAACTGAAAGTGATTCTAAGAATCACTATGGAGAATTGTATGCAAAATTTAAATATATTAATACAAGGTACACTAGATAAACTTCAAGGGATTTTTCCTAAGGCCAGAAAAATTGATGTAAAAATCGATCAAACACCTGATGGGGATTTCAGGAGCCTAGTTCAAGTTTTTACCACAGGACGAAGATTCGTTTCGAAAAAAAGCTCAAAGAATCCTGTTGAAAGTCTGGAGAAGGCCAGAAAGGCGGTTACCAAACAAACCAAAAAATTTAAAAGGAATAAAATGATTGCGGTTGGTAGCATCAATGCTTTTGCAAGCACGGCCTAAACTTTAGGCTTACTGGAGTGCAAGAGCACTCTTCCACCTAGAGATATTATACGATTTGGTACAAATGTAATCAAAACTAATACTCTCATCCCTCATGATCTGGGCATAGTTTTCTATGTCCTGATCTCTTCCCTGCAACTCAGGCGAAACAAATGCAAGAAGATATCCTAATTTTTTTAATTCTTGAAAAGTACTGCTATCAAGTGGAAACTTAGTAAAACAATCAACCCATGCGTATTGGCATTTCCCTGACATTTTCTCTAGCGTGTCAATTCCTTCGAATTCAGAAAAACGCACAGCTACCCTTTTCTCACCAGTTGATGAAAGAAGATAAATCATGGGAAAACTAGAATCGAGAAAGAAGTATTCTTTGATTTCATATTTTTTAATTAACTCCAGCACTTTGTGCTCAATTCTCTCACTTTTAACATTGAGAATCATAAGTCCGTGCCGATAATTTTTGAGGTATTCCTCAAAGGTTTCCCCACCCGAAAAGGGATCGTGAACCATAATTAGCTCACCCCCGGAGTCTCTAAGATCTAGCTCAACTCCCAAATCCTGGTCGAGTTCATTTAGCTCCTGGACAGTGTTGATTCTATGGGCGATAAATTTCATCTTGTTATCTCCTTTTTCAACTTGGTACTAAACTCAATTGTTCTTTTGATAAATTTCCACTTTGATCCAAAGCCGGTATTCCACTTAGATTCTCCGTGTACTCTTTCCGGAAATACAACATCAAAGCGTTTGGTTTCTAGGCCCATTTTACTTGCAGTATAGAGAACGAAAAGATCAAGAGAAAAATCATGAGGTGGAGACTGCCACGATTTAAAAAAGCTCTTGTGAAAGAGGTTGGGCTGGGCATTTATATCAGACAGCTTGGTTTGAAGATAAATAGTTTCAAATATGCTCATACCTGTTGTAAAAAACTGATCAAATATGGCCCGTCCTTTTCTATTGCCTTTTACATAAATTTTTTCATTACAGCCACTTTCTTCAATGATATCGATGGCCCTTATAAGATCAGCTGGATCTGTTTGCATATCTGCATGAGTCCAACCAATAAAATCCCCCTGACACTCTTTAAGTCCAGCGAGAATACCAAATCCATAGCCCTGGTTTTTTACAACAACGACAACTTTGGCGAAAGAAAAGTTTGGTAAAAGCTCAGCGAAAACATTTTGACTATCATCAGTGGACCCATTATTGACTAAGACCACTTCTATATCATCTCGATTAATGACTTCTTTAAATCTTTTTAGAATAAGAGGAATATTAGCTTCTTCATTATAACAGGGAACAACTACAGAGTACTTAGCACTCATTAGCGATTCTCCTGGGAAAAGGTACCAAACTCTTCTTTTAGGGCCTCAACTTTTTGAGGGTTCGCGTATGGATCTTTTTCAATATCATAGGGGTGAAAATCTGCTTTATGGAAAAAGCTTTGCCAGTACTGATAGGACTTCAAATCATTAGGAGTTCCCCAACAAATGTAGTCATCAACTTCCATAACTTTGGCATTTTTCCCCATTTTAGCAATCACTCCCATGAGAGAATCTACATAAAACTCGGTGTTAACCCTCTCATTGTTTTTATAAAGATCATTTAAACATGCCATGAAGTCCCTTGCTCTTCTAAACCAGAAGGCGCCTACAATGGCGTGATCATTTTCAGGTTTGTCACTGATGGGAACTTTTACTGAAACACCTGTAATTGTCTCACCTGAGGTTTTGACCCAGCCATACATTTGAGGATTTTGCGAACTAGAGGGATGGTTTCTAAAAGTAAAACAAATTGCATCTACTCCCTCATCACTTACTAAGCTCTCCATTTTCTTTGTATTCCAAAGCATTCCATTGTCACAAGCACCTATGAGTACAGATGTATCAGAATCAATATCCTTTATGGCCAGCTCGCATGTACATGCTTGCCCCTGAGTAACTTCATCTACACGGATAATCTTACAATTTGAATACCTTTCTTCTAGCGTCTTTTGAAGAGGATACTGATCGAGGTGCTCGCCAAGACAAAGGAATTGATAGTCATCAGTTTTGGGCAAATAGTTTAAGGCCTGAACAATCATCGGATATCCACTTACATCAATAAGTGGTTTGGGATCGGTGTAGTTTTCTACAGCAAATCTGCTGCCTCTTCCGGCCATCGGAATAACTGTTGTATTTCTCCCAGGTAGTTTTGATTCAATATCTGTGTGGGTAAGAACATCTCTAAAATACCGAGACCAATTGCCATATTCTTCAACATCCTGAGGTGTTCCCCATTGAAGCATGTGTTGAATTTTATAGATTGAAACCTTTAAATCATCTTGAACTAAAAGATTATAAATCATACTGACATAGAATTCACCCTTAACTCCAATGCCTTTTTCCATTAGCTCCACAAAATATTTTTTAACTAACTCTCCACTTTTAAAATAGTAGGTTCCATTTGAAGCGAATTCATTCATTCGATCATCAGTGAAAGGCTCTTTTTCCTTAATTTCAAGCATCCACTGCTTATCATCTCTCATAAAAGCGTAATTAGTAGACCCAAGCATGTGTGGATGAAAATTCCGGTAGGAAACGACGGCCCCGTCAGCATCTCTATCTCTGGTATGCTTAAGAAAATCATCGTAATCCCAGTAGGTTCCAAAGTCGCAATAGTTTACAATGACTTCTTCACTGTCATCAATCAAATCGAAAACTTGAGATACAGCAAAAACAGGACCTTTTTTATGAGGTGATATAGGAACAATTTTTCCTGAGGGCATTTTTTCTTTTAGAATTCTTTCAATTGGTGTGGTTTTTAAGTGAGTTTCATTACAGATAAAAATAAAATTCGTTTCCCCTGGGAAAAGATCAATAACATGTTCTATAATACATTTTCCATCAATTTTAATAAGTGGTTTTAGATCACTGTATCCCGCATCGACAAATCGTTGACCTACTCCGGACATTGGAATTATAACCTGCATTTTTTCCCCATTCAGTTCTTGAAAATTAGTTTCGCCAGTTGATTAAAATCTGTAAATGAAACGACACCTTCAGATTCTTCTCTTGACTCACTTGTAATATAATAAGCTCTTATATTGGCACTTACTGCACCTTCTATATCTTTTTTATAGTTATCACCTATCATGCAAACTTCACTTGCCAGTAGTTCGGCCTTTTCAAGTGCCAACTGAAAAATCTCTAAGTTAGGTTTTTCAACCCCTGCTTCCTCACTTGTTACTATGAGATCCAGATATTTCCCTAAACCTAATTTTTCAATTTTTTGGTGTTGAACATCTGCAGTTAAGTCAGTGACCACCACAACTTTCAGCCCTCTTTTTTTAGTCTCTTCGAAAAAATCGATTACACCATCAAATAATACTGCTTTTTCAAGGTAGCTATTCCAATAGAGATGATAGAGTTCAAGGGCAACAGGAATCGGCGTAAGACCTATAGTTTCAAAGTATTTTTGAAAATATAGAAGCCTATTGTGTGAAGAGGCAATTCCTTGTGACTGGGTTTTTTTGAGAGTTTTCTTGACTAGATTTTTTGCCTGATCGTATTGAAGGCGAATCTCATCAGTTTTTTGATTTGTGATACTCGAAATTTTTTGAACCGCAACGTCTAGTGCATATTCATGACATACATCGTATTCATACAAGGTATTGTCCAGATCTATTAAGATGCCCTTTAACATATTGTTACCCTTTCATTTTCTCACTAATTTCAAGCAGTACAAAGAGTTGTACTAGCCCTCTAAATCCTGGCTCCCATACAATTTCACGATCAACGATGTCTCTTCTATTAGGTATTAATTCGCCTGCCAAAAGTTCTAGATCGGCTACAGATGGTCTTTCAAAAAAGACCAAGACTTGCTTATTCAAATCCTCACTAAAATCGTGTTGGTAGTGACAATTCTCCATACCATCTAAATAGCTATTAAGTACTTCAAGATCTATACTGGCACTACATTCAATTTTGAGACAGTGTTTCTGCTCTTCAGATAGACCATACGAAATCACTAAGTCTGAGTATTCTTTTTGAGGTAAAATATATTTTTTGGCATCACTTAATCTATCCTCGATTTGCTTTTCTACTTTCTCTTTATCATGGCCACGCTCTTTGGTATCTCTCGTGACCTTCCATTCTTTTCTGATCCTTTCATCGGGATCTAGAAAAATTTTCAAATCAAGTAGTTTTCTTAGCTTAGGAAGATAGAACGCATGAAGACCACTAAGGGCTATAAAATGCCCTGGATCGACTTTTTTCAGCTCAGTGAACTTGCCGGTACTGTGGTCATACTCACCTCTCTTGGTTGACTGACCACGCTTTAGTATCTCTAGGTGCTGAGCCTGTTTGTATAAGAAGTTGGCGCGAGGATTAAGATGAGTAAACTCATCCCACTTTTTATCACCTCTTTCCCACTTGTGCTCAGCATCTCCTTCAAGCAGCACAACATTGCCGGCACCCAATATTTTTCGAATGTCTTCGAGTAAAGTCGTTTTTCCTGCAGCACTGTCACCACTTATGCCAAGTGAAAAAGCGCGATGCCTCAATTTATAGATGGAATTGCTCTTAATACCAAATTGATAAATATTATAGATAACAAAGATTAAAGATATCTCCAGTATAGTGAAGGATAGATCTTTTTGTAAGCTAGTATAAGCCCAATCCAAGTTGACTACTGATCCAAGAAAAATCATCCCCGCCCGCTCTACAAATGGGTGAGTGTAAAAAACGAGAAAATAGACCAAGTAGGCAACCACAAGTAGGCCAAACATGGCATTGAGATATTTTCTTTTCAACTCGCTTTTTAAAAGAAGACCTACGTAGTAGGGGTAAGCCCAAACATACCAGCCCGGTGTAGGTCTTACAAAAAGCACAAAGGTGGCAAACAAAAGTCCTAAAAAGCTAAATAGTAAATCTGCATTTATTTTAGGATAGAGTAAGAATCTAGCGGCGAGACAAGAAAGTATGGATGGAACTATTAATATATGTAGCTCCCCAATTCTTTGGTAGGCTTCAAACACAAGGGATTGTTCTCTATTTTGGTGAACAAAGAATTGATAGCCCTCTGATATAAAATAAGGAGCAGTCAGTATAAAATGAATCGCTACGGGAATAAGAATTATTTTGAGTATATCAAGATAGCTAAGTTTGTTGTGCTTATTTCTTTTGTAGACATAAATCAGAAAAAAGGGAGCCGCCATAACAGTGTGAAACTTTGCGGTAAAAGACAGACCAAATAAAATCATAGACTGGGCCAATCTATTTTTTGAAAGATAGTAAGTACTAAGTACCAAAAGACTTGTGGGAATTAAATCCAATTGACCGTGAATAAAACAGGCATAAAGAATAATTGGTGAGGCGAAATAATAGATCAATACTTCTTTCGAGTACTTCCCCATATACTTTCTCAAAGTTCTATAAATAAGAAGATCAGCAATTAGTGTAGGAATAGTAAAAATTAAATTTATCAAAAAAGGTGAGGTAATTTTAAGAAGACCTATGAGAAATGCACCAGGAGTAAAAATTAAAAGCATTAATGGAGGGTAGGGAAAAGCGACACTTTTATCCACTTCAAAGAAATACTGCCAAGTATTGTCTAGGTTTTCTACAAAGTGGCTAGTAAACGGAAGAAAAATATCATCCCTATAACCTGAGGAAAAAAGCGCCCCCACAAATAACTTGAGAATCACTAAGGCCCAAAACATACGCTTTTCAAAAGGATTTTGGGGAATCATGTCACGAAAAATTTTAAACATGCACAGAATATGCCCTAAAATGAGGCTTTTGTCTTATATAATAGACTTGCTGCCACGCGGAGCCAGGCACTCAATTCTCACCTCAAGGCCTATAGACTCCAAAAAATTCATTTTCATCGATCAGAGTAAAATTCTTCTGAACGTGCAAAATAAACTCTCTTTTATCGTGTAGCGGAAGTACTTCTCCCTCGCCTAGAATTGAAAAAGTGTAGCCGGCAAATTTCTGTAAAACCACCAATTGATTCTTTGAGCCAGACAGCTGTTTTAGCTCTCTAGAAAAACGCTCATAGACTTTAGGGTTAGCTAGCTCAAAAACATTGGCCCAATCGATGGGAAGGGGGTTGAGCTGATGGAAGCCCACCCAAAATCCTGGATAATCTGGAATCAGAGCAAGTTCATAATTTTCGTACTTTTCCACAATTTGGTTTAGGGACTTAAAGGCAAGATAGTTATTTTTCGTTGTATACAGGCCACTCCCCCCAGGCAGCAAACCATCCAGAGGATGAACTAACTTACTTGCCGGATACTCTCCATAGATAAAATTATAACGCCCATAAATCCAACAGGGAAAGAAGCTAAAAAAGGCGATTACAACCACCATCTCCCTTGCACGAAATTTTTCAGGAAAATTAAACTCTTCAATCTTTTTAAAACTAAAAAGTAAGATCAAAGAAATAATAGGTGCGCCCCCTAAAATGGGAGTTATATAACCCCCAGATATACCCGTCACCCAAGCAACTCCCAGGGGAAATAAAGCAATCTGAGTATTTTTAAAATTCTTAGATTTTGCTTCATTTACTATAAATGTTAAAAGAAGAACGAAGATGAATCCAAATAAAGTAAAGGGATATTTATAGGTATATTTTCCTTGCCACCACACCAAAGCACCATAGAAAAAGAATAGGAGAAGTGGAGCACATACCACCAAAGGAGAAAAGGCTTTGAATTTTTCAATAATTCTCAGAGGTCTTTTAAGCATCCACCTCATAGAAAAAATCCATAAAAGTCCAAATATCACACCTCGGTGAGTAGCCTTATTTTGGATATAGGCAAAAAATCCAGGCCCTAAAATACTTGTATATGAAGTGAATTGAATTCTCATTTCCTCCCATCCTCCAAAGGATCTAATCAGAGCAAGATAGATTAAGCTGGGAAAGATAGAGATAAAAAGTAGATGGTATTTTTTCTTGATATCACAAAGACACACATAGCTTAGAGGAATCACGGCCAGAAAATTTTGCTTAAAAAGTGGCGCAAGCCCTATTAAAAGAAAGGCCAAAAGTTGAGGGATCATTTTCTCGTTTGAGTGAAGATAAATATAAGCACCCAAACTTGTGAAAAATAAACCATCAAGTGTGTTCCACCCATAATATGTAAAAATACTCGATCCAAGAAAAAGTGTAACAGTATGAATGATAGTGGACTGGAAAGTGGATAGCTCTATCTTCCACTGCCTGTTATTGATACTGATCCAAAAAAAGGCAATGAGAGAAAACTGAATCCAGCTAAAAAATCTCACTGCTATATGTGCATACTTACCTGAAAAGGCCACAACAGGGGCCCACAAGATGGCCGACCCAATAGGCCTTACTGAAATAAAGTCTCGGTGTGGAAATTGGCCTTTCAAGATTCTCTCAGACATCGCCACAACGAATCCATCATCACCAATATTAAAGCCTAAGTGTGAGAATAAAAAATGACACACAAATGCTGCCAACATGGTCCAACCAAATAAGATTTTGCGATCAGAGGATGAACTCAATAGGGATCCTTTAAATATTTAAGTAATGCTTTCATCAGCTTTGCAGCGCCTACTCCATCGAGGAGTCTGTGATCAAAAGTTACTGAAAAAGGAACCATTAGTTTGGCCACAATTTCTCCATCATCATTTACCACTGGTTTTTGCTGAATTCTTCCTAGAGCAACTAAAATGGGGCATCTAGAATAGGGAACAAGAGGGGGAAAACCTCCATCAAGGCCTAGCATGCCGACAGAAGTGACCATGGCAGAACCAAAACCATCCCTTGGAGCCCCTAATAGTGGCGTCCAAATATTGAGTGAATAGAGAACAAATCCCAAGAAATCGATAAGAAATGGCAGAAAAATTCCAGGCAAAAGCTTCATATTCTTTTTGCCTTCAGAATATTCCTTTTCCTCTTTGTCTCTAATTTTTTGTGCCTTGGCCTTTATCTCAGTAGCGATACTTTCAAGTGGCTTGTTATCGCAATCTCTAATAACCATACCAGAGAGGTCTTCCCCATCCTGATCAGCTGCCACTTGTAAAAAAATATCTATTTTCTCTCTTTGGTAAAATCTCCCAAAGCGAATAATACAATTAATCGAGGGGACTTCTTTCATGGCAACTGCAATGGCCTTGGCCACAACAGCAGTAGGGGTCAATCTAATCCCCTTGGCTTTATAACTTTCGATGCAGTCCATGATCCCTTGGGCCTCAATGTCCATACTTCCATACACCGAAGGATCCTTAGCATTTCTCCAAGTTCCCATGGCCAACTTTCGCCACGGACTGACAGATATATGCTTCAAGTTCACATTTTTTTTAAACATAAGCTCCTGACTTTTTTAAGTTAGATCTAGAGGTTAATCAATTATGGCTAAACAATAAAGAAAACCTTGCAAGCCTAGAGGCTGCTTTGCATAAAAAGTGCAAATTGGTTAAAAATGAGAGAAAATGAACCATCTTTGGCAGCCGTAATGAATCGCCCAATCTGGATGTTATATATGAAAGTAAATTTCTATGATTTCCCTAAACTTCACCACGAATCTTTAAGAAAAGATATTCTCAAAAGCTTTGATGAAATAATGGAAAAGGGCTCCTTTATAGAGGGCACATATAACGGGCAATTTGAAAAAGAATTTGGCGAGTATTGCCAGGCCAAGCATTGTCTATTAGTGGCCAACGGCACTGATGCAATTGAGATTTCTCTTCAGGCAAATGATATTGGAGCAGGATCCGTAGTGGCCCTGCCTAGTTTATCATTTTATGCCACGGCAGAAGCAATTATTAATGTGGGCGCAACTCCTGTATTTGTGGATATCAATCCATCCACAGGTCTGATTTGTTTAGACTCCCTTAAAAGTACAATACAAAATCAAAAAATCGATGCCCTTCTTGTTGTGGATCTCTATGGACACCCAGTTAATATTGAAGAAATTGAAACCATATGCTCAGAAAATGGAATTGTCCTGGTAGAAGATGCCGCTCAAGCCGCCGGCTCAAGATTTGAAAAAAGTGAGAAAATGGTTGGCAGCGGAAATCATCTCACGACTTTTTCTTTCTATGTGACTAAAAACCTAGGGGCGATGGGAGACGCTGGCGCCATTTTAACTGATAGTGATGAGCTTGCAGAGAAAGTCATTAGAATTAGAAATCATGGCCGCTCACCTAGTGGACATACGTTGATTGGCAGAAATTCAAGATGTGATCACTTTCAGGCAGCTGTTTTATTTCATAAATTTAAAGAGCTTGCTGAGCAAAACACAAAAAGAAAAGAGCTTGCGAAGCACTACCTAGACACTCTCGCAGACCTTCCCCTCAAGCTACCAAAAAAACAACTACTGAACTATTCTTGCTGGCACCTATTTCCTATTTTGGCCCAAAGTAAAACTGAAAGAGATAAATTGCAAAGCTTCCTTCAAAGTCATGAAGTTGGTTCTGCACTTTTTTATGAAAAGACTTTAATGGAAGAGGGGCCACTTGCTGAATACCAAGGAGCTGATGAAAAGGCCCGAGATTTTGCTTCAAGGGTTATCTGTATCCCCATCCACCCTTTTCTAACAAGCTATGAACAAGAAAAAGTGGTTACTGTGCTGAGGGACTTTTACTCAAATTAGAGGCCATTACGGATTTAAACAAGAATTTTAAAATGAACAATTGTTAACTAAACGGTATCAACGACATGTGGAAATATTTCTTTAAAATTATAAAACTCTTTTGTTAAAGCAGTAGCATTTGTATCACGTACCTCTCCCCTATCACTCTTTAATTACTGATTTTTTTTGATTCCCTGTACGATGTGCCAACTTCCCTCATCATCTTTATAGAGATAAATGTTTTTTTCTTTTATGTAATGAATTCCTCCAGAAATAATCGCGACTGGGGGTACCCCCATAATTAAGAGATCGGCTACGAGTACTCCATTTCCTCCCAAGCGTTTCAAAAGCGCTTGCCTTAAAGCTCCTTTTTGGGCATCTGTGAGCGTCGCTCCTCTATCCAAAATTTTTCTAAGCTCATTAATTTGGTGCCTCAAAGCATAATCTTGCGTTAGTGCTGCAGAAGTAAGCTTTCCTCCTAAAGCACTTGGAACCCATTTTTTAAACCCTATCAAATCAAGCTCATCCGATACACTCATTGTTTCATTTACCGCAGTAACGGGTAAGCCTTGGCCCATCAACTTATCCAATCTCTGTATTTTTTTAGGCCCAAGATAGGAGACGATTTCAGGTTGAAGCAAGTCTTCCATTGAAGATCCTTGCCGAATAATTTTATCTTGAAAAGTATAAAATTCTCTTTTGATTAGTTCATGGAATTCTAAGTGCTGAAATCCATGAAGAAAGGTTTGCCAACTTGAATTTGGATTTAAGCTAATTAATTTTTCACTCGGGGCAAAGTAAGCACCTGCACCATATAGAGAGTTAGTTGGATCAATGACCAATTCATACCCCTTCTCTCTAAGAACTTCTAAATATTTTTCCATTTCTGGATGAAATAGGGCCAGAGGGTTTCGACCTTTCATTTTCTTAGAAGGAAGTTCATCAACAACTAGAAGAGGAAGCTCGCGAATTTCTTGCATAGTAATCCCTCCCTTCAGTTTAGTACTTCTCATCCCATTCCAATTGAAATCTATGGCATCACTCAGAACAGTCCCCCCCACTTCTTTGTGAATATTTTACCCCCATTTCCTCAAGAGCCTCTTTACTCTCTGAGTATAAACTAGCCACTTGCGCATCAGATACCTCTCCTGCCACCGTTGTTGGTGCTGGCACCATCTTTGCTAATCGCCCTAAAATGCTATCTATTATTGCACTTCTTGAAGGTTCGACCAAAGCTGAAAGAGCATCTCTGCACAGCTTGGTATCACCTTGACAGTTTTCGAGAAGTTCTCGGGCCAATCTTTCTTTAAAAGCTCCATCACCATCAGCTCTCGCTATTACAGTCTTAAAGTCTTAAAGTCTTCGAGAGTATGCAGGCCCTCTACTCCTCTAGAAGACTTACGTAAAACCTTGCCTAATGTTTTAGAAAAACCAACAAAATCGAGGCCTGAACCGGCCACATCAAGACTCATCCAAAAAAGATCGTCATACATTTTTGCAGAGGCAGAATTTAAATCTTGAAAACTAGAGAGTCCAGCTTGATATGCTGCCTGAACTTCTTCATACTCTCGATATGAAGCATAAAAATCTGAAGAACTAACCCCTAAACTAAGTAACCCTGCAGCTGCTCCAACTCCAAAACTTGCTTGAGCTGTTAATGCACCTATAGCAGTAGGTCCGGCCAATACTCCTATTGGTATCGCTGCTAAGCTTGATGCGGTTAAACCTAAAACTGCTCTTTGTTTTTTTGTATTCAACCTTTCAAGATCTTTCATAGCAGAACAATAGAGCTGATTGGCCTTCTCTAAGGATTGACCATTATTTGATCTCTGCGCAACAACCCGTGTCATCAGTTGAGGATTTGTCCAAAACGATAATCCTTCATCTCTAAACCATCCAGCATCATACATTACACCCGCTTGAGCACAATGATCTTTAATTTTTTTTATTTCACCTTCGAGTGACTTCCGTTGGCGATCAGTCATTTCCTTCATAAAGGTTGACCACTGAGAATTTTCTACAAGGATTTTTTTCGTCAGGGGACTTTCGCTCTCTTTAAGATCTTTCCTTACTTTACTAATAAACTCTCTGGCTTCGGAACTATTACAAGCATAGCGATTTTCGAAGTATTTATCTTTATATTTATTGGGGTAAAGATTTTTCAACTCTTTTTTTAGAATTTTATAAGCTTTTGTACGCTCTCTTTAAATTTCTTTTTTGCTGATACTGGTAATTGACTAATAACATCCTCACTCAATGATTGTTGTTCACTTAATGTTTGCATATCTTCAGAGCTGCATGAAAAAGTGCTAAAGTCGAAAGAATCTAGCTGAGCTTCATGCCCAGAAGCCAAACCAAGTTGAAAGTAGTTATGGAGAAGCCCCCCCCAAGCTCTCTGAGAAGCTCTGAGTTCAGCTTTGTGACTTCTCCCCCTTCTTGTAATTTTTCAAGCTCATCTAAAGTTGGTAGACCTCCCCAATTACATGGATCGGGATTATTACTGTCACACGCAGAAAAGAAATCTATCTGAACATCTCTCTGAAAACCTTCAAGGTTAGTATAGTTTTTTTTGTGGTTATCAATAAATGGACAATCCTCAGCGCCAATAGCATGTATCGCGCCCTCTGCTTCATCTAATAAAGCCCGGTATTGATCAATAGATTTTTCAGACTCTACAACTCTATAATCTTCCTCGCTCTCAGGGTACAATAACTTCTTTCTGCTTTCATCTGAGACAGTATCTTCTGTTTTTCCTATTAAGGAAGTATTATATGGATTTAAAATTATACTCCACTTTCTACTTTCTTCACTATTTAATGGTGAATAGTTAATTAAGGCATCTTCAATAGATCCAGTTTCTTTATGGATATGAAGATCAACAACTTTTGAAAAAGTTTTCTTTTTTGGTAGAACTAGTCTCACTGTAAGATAAGAAGTACTTGTATCAAAAATACAAAGCTCTCCTTTACGAGAATATTTTTTTAACGAACAAACTTCATCATTTTGGGGCTTTCTCTTTTTAGTACACCCTAGTTGAGTTAACTGATTTGCCTCAACGTCTACTATTATAAAAAGAATAAAAAAACCAAATAAAATAAAATAAAATAAAATAAAATTCATAACTTTTATTTATCGGATAATTTAGAAAAAAATCACTCTATTTAAATAGTTGAGTAGAAGGAAATTAAAACTATATTGTGAAATAATAAAATAAATACTGTTTAGATCTTGATCATTGGAGGCAAGATCCTACAATAAATAAAACTCAAAATTGAGTAAAC
>Ga0257116_1001628_pt1 | contig 13762 bp, 14 predicted proteins | sample SI112_120mmetaG_FD_190150 | JGI IMG/M metagenome (GOLD analysis project Ga0257116, IMG submission 190150) | Marine microbial communities from Saanich Inlet, British Columbia, Canada - SI112_120m | ecosystem: Environmental > Aquatic > Marine > Inlet | place: Canada: British Columbia | collected...
AATAAAATCACTCTTTTAATAAAGAAAGTTAAAGATGGTAAGCTTAGTCATTATTGGTTTAATAAAGCAAAATTAAATGATTTACTGAGGATAGAAGGGCCTAAAGGGACTTTCTTTTTACGCGATAGAGCCAAGCCTTTGGTTTTTTTAGCAACTGGGACTGGCATTGCGCCAATAATTTCGATATTAGATGGATTGGATTCAGATCCTGATTTTAATCAGATTGAGAATATAAGCTTATTCTGGGGCAATAGGGTGCAGCAAGATTTTATTTGGAGCCCAAATTTTAAAAAAATTAATGTAGATTTCTACCCTATTGTCTCAAAAGATGATGATGATTGGAATGGTGAAATTGGGCATGTACAGGATGTCGCACTGAGGGTGTTGAATAATATTAAGAAGGTTAATGTCTACGCTTGTGGCGCAAGTGTAATGATTGATTGTGCTAAATCTAATTTTATTAGATCAGGGTTAAACGAGAAAGATTTTTATTCAGACAAATTTGTGCAAAGTTATTAGAAATTAAAGGAGAAAAAATGAAAGCAGTAATATTAGCAGGTGGCTTAGGTACCCGCCTTAGCGAAGAAACAAGTTTAAAACCAAAGCCGATGGTGGAAATTGGCGGAAAGCCAATTTTATGGCATATTATGAAAATGTATTCCACACATGGAATTAATGATTTTATTATATGTTGTGGTTATAAGGGTTATGTTATTAAAGAGTATTTTGCCAATTATTTTCTTCATCAGTCAGATGTAACTTTTTGTATGAAAAAAAACTCTATGGAAGTACATCGAAAGCGTGCAGAGCCATGGACAATTACTTTGGTTGATACAGGTGATAATTCTATGACAGGTGGAAGACTAGGTAGAGTATCTGAATATGTAAAAGATGAGGATGCATTTTGCTTTACTTATGGTGATGGCGTTTCAGATGTTAATATTACAGAATTGATAAAATTTCATAAAGAGCACGGTAAAGATGCAACACTTACCGCTACATATCCACCAGGAAGGTTTGGCGCATTAGATATACAAAATAAACAGATAATGCAATTCACAGAAAAACCTAAAGGGGATGGAGCTTTAATCAATGGTGGTTTTTTTGTACTTTCTCCAAAGGTTTTAGAAAGAATTTCTGGCGATGGATGTACCTGGGAGCAAGAACCGTTAAAAGGTTTGGCATCAGAAGGAAGTTTAATGGCTTATACGCATGAAGGATTTTGGCAGCCTATGGATACTTTGAGGGATAAGGTGTATTTACAAGAGCTTTGGGAATCTGGCAAAGCACCATGGAAAACTTGGTAATTAATAATGATTGACCAAGAGTTTTGGAAAGGAAAGCGTGTTTTTCTAACAGGCCATACTGGGTTCAAGGGTAGCTGGCTTTCTTTGTGGTTATGCTCATTAGGTGCAGAAGTAAGGGGTTATGCTCTCAATCCTCCGACATCACCTTCTTTATTCAATGAAGCAAAAATTGATACGATAATTGATTCACAAATAGCCGATATCAGAGATCAAGATACTCTCCACGAGAGTATGACAGGATTTAATCCTGATATTTTAATCCATATGGCAGCGCAGCCTCTAGTCAGATATTCTTATGATGCACCCATTGAAACTTATGAAGTTAATGTTATTGGCACCGCTAAGGTGTTAGAAGTGGCAAGAAGCTGCCCTAATCTGAGGGCCATTGTAAATATTACAACAGACAAGTGCTATGAAAATGATGGACGTGCTGAGGGTTATAAAGAAAACGATCCTATGGGTGGATACGATCCTTATAGTAGTAGCAAGGGTTGTGCTGAATTGGTCGCCTCATCTTATAGACGCTCTTTTTTACAAGACCAAGGTATAGGTATCGCATCGGTTAGGGCAGGCAATGTAATTGGAGGAGGTGATTGGGCCGATGATAGGCTAATTCCAGATATTTTAAGATCCTTTGAAAAGAATAAGCCTGTGGTCATCCGCAATCCAAAAGCCACAAGACCTTGGCAACATGTTTTAGAACCATTGTCAGGTTACCTTATTTTAGCGCAGAATCTATATAAAGATCAAAAAAAATATGCTGAAGGGTGGAATTTTGGTCCAAATGAGAAAGATGTTCAGCCAGTAGATTGGATTTTAGATAAAATGATTTCAAAATGGCCTAATTCTAGCTGGGAACTTGATAATAACTCTAATCCGCATGAAGCGGGATTTTTGAAGTTGGATATTTCAAAAGCTAAATCCAAGCTTGGTTGGAGCCCTGTTTGGGAATTAAGCCAGACACTAGAAAGAATCATTAGCTGGCATCAAGCCTGGCTTAATAAAGACGATATGCAGACTGTATGTCTAACAGAAATCGAAGAATATATGAGAGAGATAAATAAATGAAAACCACCGAAGAATTAAGATTAGAAATTGCAAGTCTTGTGCAAGAATTTGCTGACTTAAAGTACAAGCAAAAAACATTTGAACCGGGCAAAAGTATTGTTCCGCCATCTGGCAAAGTAATCGGTGCTACAGAATTACAATATATGGTCGACGCATCTTTAGATGGCTGGCTAACTACTGGGCGATTTAACGACCAGTTCGAAAAAGAGCTGGCTAACTTTATTGGGGTTAAGAATTTAATTACAGTTAATTCAGGATCATCTGCTAATTTAGTTGCCTTTGCAACTTTAACTTCTCCAAAATTAGGAGACAGGGCTATTAAAAAGGGTGATGAGGTGATTGGAGTAGCTGCAGGATTCCCTACCACAGTTAATCCTGTTGTACAGTTTGGCGCTATTCCGGTATTTGTTGATGTTGATTTGAAAACCCATAATGTCAATGCAGATCTAATTGAGGCAGCAATAACACCAAAAACTAAAGCTATTATGCTCGCCCATACTTTGGGTAATCCATATAACCTTAAAAAAGTAAAGGAATTGTCTGATAAGTACAATCTTTGGCTAATTGAGGATTGTTGCGATGCATTGGGTGCAGAGTATGAAGGGCAGCACGTAGGTACATTTGGCGATATTGCGACCTGTAGTTTTTACCCGGCACATCACATCACTATGGGCGAGGGTGGTGCGGTTTTTTCTAATAATTCAGAGTTAATGACTATAGCTGAATCGTTTAGAGATTGGGGTAGGGATTGTTATTGCAAGCCAGGTTGTGATGACACTTGTGGAAAGAGATTTGACCAACAATTAGGTAGCTTGCCTCAAGGGTATGATCATAAATACACTTATTCACATCTTGGCTATAACCTTAAAATTAGCGATATGCAGGCAGCTTGCGGCTTAGCTCAATTAAAGCGCTTGCCAGAATTTATTAAAAAACGTAATTCTAACTTTTCATATTTAAGCGATAGATTGTCAACACTTTCTGATTTTATTGATCTTACAGTGCCTACTGAAAATTCAACACCTTCATGGTTCGGCTTTCCAATTACAGTAAAGAGTAATACTGGAGTGAACAGGGTAGATCTTACCAAGTATTTAGATCAAAATAAAATTGGTACTCGTCTATTATTTGCTGGAAATTTAACCAGACAGCCGTACTTTAAGGATATTGAATACCGTGTTGTTGGAGACTTGATTAATACAGATATAACTATGAGTCAGACATTGTGGCTCGGAATTTACCCTGGATTGGGCACAACTCAGTTAAATTATATAGCTGAGAAAATGGAAGAATTTTTTGGAGTTAATTTCTAAGGAGAAAGTTATGAATATTTTAGAAAGGCAGATGATTGAGATTCTGACCGAATTGAAAGAAAAATACGGTGTATTTGAAATAAAGGCAGAATTTGAAGCGGAAGGAAGTCGTATAGACGAGCTGATGCGTTTGAAAGATATTACAGCACATGTTGACTTACCATTATTACTAAAGATAGGTGGTGTTGAGGCTGTAACTGATGTATATAGTGGAATGGCATTAGGTGCTAGAGGCTTAGTAGCGCCGATGGCAGAGACAAAGTACGCCCTTTCTAAATTTACTGATTTAATCGATAATTTTATTCCTGAAGATAATGCAAATGATATTGAGTTTGCAGTAAATATTGAAACAATTACTGCATGTAAAAATTTTGATGACATGTTAACTCTTGATAATATTTCAAATTTAAATAGCGTAACAGTTGGCAGGGTTGACCTGACTGGCTCTATGGGTTTAAAAAGGTCAGATATAAATACATCAAAAGAAGTAGAAACAATCTGCAAAAATGTTTTTTTGAAATCAAAAGAAAAGTCCTTAAAAACAGCATTAGGCGGGGGCATATCAACAGAATCTTTTGGTATTATTGAGAGGCTTGTTGGAGATGAGTTGCTTGATAAATATGAAACAAGGAAGGTAGTCTTTCCCGCAGATTCATATAAATATGGAGATGGTTCACTTTTAAAAGCTGTTGAATTTGAATTATTATGGTTGAAGAGTAAAAAAAGATATTACTCCACCATTCAGTCAGAAGACGATAAAAGAATAGAGATGATTGCTAAAAGACTTAATTTATAAAAAATGTTTATATTTGATTTAGATGGGACATTGCTAGATAGTCAAGAAGGTGTGATGAGCTCCTTAAAATATTGTATCGGTAAGCATGCTCCAAGTTATTTACCTCAGCTGCATAAAGGGTTGATTGGACCACCTATATCAATATTATTAAAAGAGATTATGTCTGATGAAGAACTCATCAAGACTATATCTGCAGAATTTCGTGTACATTATGATGAAATAGGTGTAATGAAAACTAGGTTGTTCCCCGGTGTGTATGAAGGACTGGAGAATTTAAGCAAACATCAGAATCTGTTTGTGTCAACAAATAAGCCTTGGAAGCCAACTAAAAAAATATTAAATATGCTTGAGATTAATGAATACTTCCATGAAATTCTTACGATTGACTCAGGACGCTTTGGAAATAAATCTGATATGGTTAGCAAGATATTGACAACAAATGATGCAATATCTAGCGTTGTAATTGGAGACTCTATTGATGATTTTGAATCTGCTGTAGACAATCAACTTGATTTTATTTATTGCTCGTATGGCTATGGTTTTATTCAAAATACAAAAGGTATTAAAGTCGCACCAAGTGTTAATAAAATGTTTGATACTTTGTTAACAATGGTTTGATTACATGAAGTCTGTAGATTGGAATATAAATCAAGATTTAGAGGAGATATTGAATGGTGCTAGAAAAGCATTTAAGTCTCTTGATGGGGCTAATATTTTTCTGACAGGTGGAACTGGTTTTATTGGTAAATGGTTATTAGATTCTGTATTTTATGCGAATAATAAACTTAATTTGAACATTACAGTTACCGTACTCACACGTAACTCTAAAGCATTCCTTTCTAATTTTCCCCATTTTAAAAGTTACCCATCTGTTAGTTATATTACAGGCGATATACGTGATTTAAAAGATGTGGATGGTGAATATACTCATTTAGTTCATGCTGCTACTGATGCTAGTGCGTACTTGAATGAAAATGATCCAAAGAAAATGTTTGACACTATTATACAAGGTACACAATGTGCCCTTGATTTTGCTAAAGAAAAATCTATTAAACACACACTATTTCTTAGTTCTGGTGCCATCTATGGACAGCAACCATGGGAAATGGAGCGAGTAAATGAAGATTGGTTTGGGTCTCTAGACTGTTTGAATCCAAAAAATACTTACTCTGAAGCGAAACGTGCTGCTGAAATGCTTTGTTCAATATACGGTAAACAATTTGGACTGAATATTTCTGTTGCTCGGATATTCTCGCTACTTGGGCCATATTTGCCTTTAGATTCACATTTTGCTGCAGGTAATTTCATTAATAATGCTATAAACAGCAAGCCAATTGTGGTTAATGGTAATGGTTTGCCATGTCGCTCCTATCTTTATGTAGCTGATTTGACTGTGTGGCTTTGGAATATGCTCGCTTTCGCTAAGTCTGGTAAAGTTTATAATGTTGGTTCTGATGAATCGATATCTATTTCTGAACTGGCAGAGCGTGTTTCCAATGTTCTAGGTGATGGTGATTATCAGATTTTAAGTAGGGAAGAAAAAGGTTGGAATCCTGGGCGTTATGTGCCGGATACAACATTGATAACTAGTGAACTAGGTGTAAAGAGAATGGTCTCGCTAGATGAAGCAATTATTAAAACAGCAATTTGGAATGGGTGGAAGAATTAAAAAATGAAATTATCTGATTATGTTGCTCAAAAAGTTGTTGAGTTAGGTGTTCGTCATGTTTTTATGGTAACTGGAGGAGGTGCAATGCATCTTAATCATTCTCTTGGTACAAATAATGATCTAGAATGCATATTTAACCATCATGAGCAAGCCTGTGCTATGGCTGCTGAGGCTCATTATCGTCTTACAAATGAGTTGGCGCTTGTTAATGTTACTTCGGGACCGGGTGGTACCAATGCTATAACAGGAGTATACGGCGCTTTTGTTGATTCAATAGGGATGGTTGTAATTTCTGGGCAAGTGAAGTATGAAACTACAGTTAGAAGTACCGGACTACCACTCCGACAATATGGTGATCAGGAATTGGATATAGAACATCTTGTACGTCCTGTTACGAAATATACTGTTATGGTCACTGATCCAAATACTATTAAATATCATTTAGAAAAAGCATTTTACCTTGCGCAATCTGGACGGCCAGGTCCTTGTTGGATTGACATTCCATTAGATGTACAAGGGGCTGAAATTAATGTAAATGATTTACCTGGTTTCACACCTTCTGAAATTGATGAACCATGGAAAACAACGGATATAAATAATGCATGTATTGCCATAGTAAATGCAATAAAGAAAGCACAGCGTCCAGTAATATTTGCGGGTAGTGGCATTAGATTGAGTGGAGAAAATGATACATTTCTTAAAGTAGTAGAAAAATTTGGTATACCTGTGGTTACTGGCTGGAATGTGCATGATGTTATGTGGGATTCCCATTCTCTTTATGCAGGAAGGCCCGGAACAGTTGGAGATAGAGCGGGTAATTTTGCTGTTCAAAATTCCGATCTATTGATTATCTTAGGTAGTCGTCTCAATATCCGACAGGTTAGTTATAATTGGGATTCGTTCGCTAGAAAGGCTTATAAAATTTGGGTTGATATCGATGAAATTGAAATGAAGAAGCCAACGGTAAAAGCAGATCTTTCCATTCACGCCGATCTGTCAGATCTGCTTCCTAAATTACTTCAACTTCCTTATGGATCAACTAGTTCAATACATCAGGATTGGATGCAGTGGTGCTTAGATAGAAGAGATCTTTATCCGGTGGTATTAGATGAATACTATAAGATGGAAAAAGTTAGTCCTTATTGTTTTATGGATAAGTTATTCAAACAATTACCAGAAGATCAAATTACAGTTGCAGCTAATGGAAGCGCATGTGTTATTAGTTTTCAAGCAGGAGAAGTGAAAAAAGGGCAGAGAATGTGGACGAATTCGGGTTGTGCCAGCATGGGTTATGACCTTCCTGCAGCAATAGGAGCCTGTATTGGCTCTAATAAGAAGCCTGTTATCTGCTTAGCTGGAGATGGGAGCATTATGATGAACCTGCAAGAGCTTCAGACAATTACCTCACTTAATCTACCAATAAAGATATTTATAATTAATAATAGCGGGTATTCATCTATCTTTCAGACTCATAGAAATTTCTTTAATGGTATCGAAGTTGGAGCTAGCCCAAAAAGCGGAGTATCATTCCCTAATTTTTCAAAAGTTGCAAGTGCTTTTGATATACCATTTGTCCGTATTAAAAGTATTGATGATATCGATAATACAATTTCTGATTTTCTTAGTTTGGATGGCCCAGCTATTTGTGAGGTATTAGTTGATGAGAATCAAGCTTTCGCTCCAAAGTTGAGTGCAAAAAAACTACCCGATGGAACAATAGTTTCACCACCTCTCGAAGACTTGTCTCCTTTTTTATCTAAAGAAGAGTTAAAGAGAAATTTAATTGGATAAATGGTAATTAATATTGTTATTAAGAGAGATTCGTTAAAATGCTAATTAAAGTGTGTAGGCGTGTATCAACTTAGAAATTCAGATAATTTCATTATATTTATAGCTGCATTTTGTAGTTTGACATATATTTTAGTAAGTTTAGAATCAAACGGATACTTACCGGCGCCATTTTTTTATGATAAGTTTGATACATTTATGGACTTCTTTAATGTTCAATATTGGACTTATGATGAAGGTAGGTATACAGAATGGCAGTCTATCTACACTCCTTTTTCATTTTGGATTGTAAGTATTTTTCCTTATTCTGAGAGCGGAAGTGGGTCTTTAATATTACGTGATGAAGGCTTCTTTTTCTTAATGGGATTGCATGTTATTACAACAATTCTGACTTTGTATTTTCAATCAAAAGCTCTCATACGCAGCAATAAGATTATCTTAATAATGCTATTTTTATCCATGCCTTTTTTATTCACCTTAGAAAGGGGTAATTTGTTATTTATTACTCTACTAGTTTTATTAATTAGCTCGTTAAATTATAAAAAACTTTGGATTTTTAGCATCTTCATGGCAATGGCTATTTCTCTAAAAATTTACTTGATAGCCTTGTTATTTATTCCTCTATTGAATTTACATTTTTCCCGAATAATATTAACATTGTTGTTAGCAGTATTCATTAATATTATTTCTGCAAATCTCTTAGGTGAAAGTAATTGGTGGTTATTTATGAGTAATATCTTGGAATTTTCATCTAATCCTAAACATTATGAATGGAGTTATTTTACATATTCTTATCAAAATATCTTATTAGCCTTTACAGAATTAAATCCAAAATATGAAAGCATTAGATTTTGGTCTAATTTTTTAACACTTTTAGCAACATTTTTATTTTTTCTATCTGTGTCTATTAAATATTTACTATCCTCCCCCTTCTTTAGAGAGGAAAATCGTAATACGTTATTTTTACTCTTGATAATGCTTATTATGATTGTAGTTAAAAATGCTGGTGGCTATGTATTTATCCTGTTGTTTCCTTTTTTATCATCTGTCATTTTTAATCGTATTTCTTTGTATATATTATTATTATTATTATTGCCAATTGAAATTCCATTTATGACATTAGATACTATAACTCATGAGTCATTTATATCAGGTCAGCAAGTTGAGGTTAGCAGAGATGTGACTTCAGGAATGATTCTAAGACCTTTGTTATTTTTGATACTGTACTATATGATTTCAATTAATTTTTTACGCAAGAAGGAAATCCATGCTTAAAGGCAAAGTTCTTACTTTAGATAATCATTTTATACGCTTTATTTTGGTTGGAATTCTTAATACAATGGTAGGTTATGGATTGTTTGCCTTATTTATTTATCTTGGACTGCATTACTCACTGGCAGTTCTTTTTTCAACTGTATTAGGGGTGCTGTTCAATTTTAAGAGTATTGGTAGATTGGTATTTAATACCAACAATAATAAAAGAATTTATCATTTCATTGGTGTCTATACATTTTTATACTTATTGAATGTATCTGGACTATGGGGATTGTCATCTATTGGTATAGAGGATATGTATGTTGCAGGTGCTGTCCTGTTGGCGCCCTTAGCAATTATGTCGTTTATTTTAAACAGAAAGTTTGTTTTTAATCAGGAGGTGAATTTTGAAAAAAATTAGCATAGTAACGGCCTGTTACAATGAAGAAGAAAATGTAATTGAGCTTATTAATCGTGTTAGAAAGGTGATGGAATGTTATTCATCCAAGTACGACTATGAACATATTTTTATAGATAATGCCTCTGAGGATAAGACAGTTGACTTGCTAAAGTCTGAAGCGAATTTAGATAGAAGAATCAAGATTATCGTAAATTCTAGAAATTTTGGACATGTTCGGTCACCAAGTTATGCATTACTTCAAGCAGAAGGGGATGTTGTAATCTCCCTAGTCGCCGATCTACAAGACCCTCCAGAAATGATAACCGATTTTCTTGAAAAGTGGGAAGATGGTAATGATATCGTGATAGCTGTTAAGGCTAAGACTGAAGAAACTGGATTTATGTCTATAGTGAGAAGTATCTACTATAGAGTTTTACATAAGCTATCAGAAGTGCGTACATTTAAGAATTTTACTGGTTTTGGACTGTTTGATAAAAAAGTTATTTTGGCATTACGTCAAATGAGTGATCCCTATCCTTTTTTTAGAGGAATGTTGGCTGAAGTGGGGTATAAAGTATATGAATTACCATACAATCAGCCTGGTAGGGTTAGAGGGATAACTAAGAATAATTTTTATAGTTTGTATGATATGGGTGTCTTGGGTATTATTAGCAACTCAAAGATACCACTTCGTTTGGCAATTTTTATAGGTGCAATTTCTGCTACGTTGAGTTTTTTGGTTGGCCTGGTTTATCTAGTGTTAAAACTAATATATTGGAATGAAATGAGTATTGGTATAGCTCCTTTAATGATAATCGTATCTTTTATGTTGTCTATATTGCTGTTCTTTTTAGGGTTAATTGGGGAATATGTAGGCGCTATTTATACCCAAGTTTTAAATAGGCCACTGGTTTTTGTAAAAGAAAGAGTAAATTTTGATATATAGTTACTATGCTTGTCTTTACTCAAGTTGAGAGGTTTTTTTTATTAAACTACAAATTGTGATTTTATCAAGAGACAGACCTGAATATCTTAAGCAGGCAATTGATTCAGTACTAACCCAAAATAAAGCCCTAGTCGATTTCGAGCTTGTTGTTTCTGATAACTCAGAAAATAGAGAAGTAGAAAAAATGATAAACGATAACTATGAAAGTGGCAGCTTTAAACTTGTAAGAAGGAAGCCGGCACTTTCTTCAAGAGAGCATTTTCAAATAGTTATTTCTGAGTTAAGTAGTGAATATGCAGTCTTATTTCATGATGATGATGTAATGCATCCTGATTATGTTAAAAATATGTCTTCATTCTTAGTTGGCATTAATCAAGTGGTTTCAGCTGTTGGCTGTAACGCATTTATATTTAAGAAAAATATTTTAAAATGCGTGCAAAAAATGTATGACTTTGAATCTGTAAAGTTATTTAATAATCAAGGTGATTTTTTGTCGCAATATCTTTTTGGAAGGGGGAAGGCGCCTTTCCCGAGCTATATATATAACACAAAATTTTTAAAGAAAATATCTATTACTTCGCTCCCTTGTGGGAAGCATGGAGATGTTACGCTTCTAAGTTCGTTATTAGACTATGCCCCTATCTTTTGGCTACCAGATTCCTTAATGTACTTGAGGCTGCATGCTTCAAACGATAATAATATTTATAGTGTGTCAAATAGAATTTGTCTATTAAATTATATGGCGAGAAGTGGATTGGAAAGAAGTAGTGATTTAATGACTTTATTTAGGTGTGATTTTTGGTATAAATGGTTTATAGGGCAAAACATAAAAAAAGTTTTCTTATGGAGGAATAAAATTGTATTTAAGTTTCTATTTTTTAAGGCTTTTTTTTTCATGGGTAAAATGATTTTTTGGAAGGCTCTTGTCGCTAGAATAAAGAAAGATTTCTTGTGAGAATAAATTATATGCCAATCAATTGTTGATCGCCTATGTTAGCTGATATATCACGTATTGCAAGTGGACAATTCATAGCGCAACTAATGTTGTTAGTTGCAATTCCATTTATAACACGATATTATAATCCTGAAGAGTTTGGTCTTTTTGCTATATTTAGTGCTATAGCATGGATTTTGGTTAGCTTCTCCACAGGAAGGATGGAGTCTTTAATCATCACCATGAAAAACAAAAATAAAGCTGTGGCATTAACAATAGGTGTATTGACAACTATATTAATTTTTAGCTTTGTGGTTGTCTTAATTGCAGAGCCTTTGCTACCTACTGCTCTTCTTGATTTGTCGTCAAATTCAGCTTATCTGTCTATGTTAATAGGAGTCACTGTATTATTTATTGGTAGCGCGCAAACATTAAGGTGTTATGCAACCTATTTAGGTCATTTTTCAGGTCATGGCGTAGCAGCTGTACTAAACTCTGTAGGAGTTATTTCCGTTTCACTTGGGTATGCCATTTTGATTGAAGGAGACTCCTTATTTGTTGGACTTATATTAGGTCAAATAATTGGACACGCTTTATCATTTTTTGTTTTTTTATTTTATACTGACATTATTTCAATGACAAATTTAAAGATGTTTAAGTCTTCATTTTCGATTTTACTTCATCAAGCAAAAAAAATACCTGTATTGTTATCGACGCAGCTTTCCTCGACAGTAGCTGCGCGCATGTCTACATTGATTGTATTTGTTGTAGGTGGAATATCTAGTGCGGGATCGCTAGCGATAGCTGAACGAATTATTAGCGCACCCACAAATATTTTTGGTCAGTCGATAGGACAAGTTGTGCGTCATCGTTATAGCAAAGCATATAAAATTGACAAACAAAACATGCTATTGCCCAGAAAAGTAATTACCCTTATTTTCCCTATGGTTGTAATAGGCTATGGGTTGATAATCACGTTAGCTGATTGGTTTGTGCCATTGTTTCTAGGTGATCAGTGGAAAGTTGCTATTATTTTTGTGCAAATTATCGCTGTTATGGAGTTGTTTAATTTTGTATTTTATAGTGTTGAAGACGTTGCAATAATTAGAGGTAATTATGTCTATCGAATGTGGGGCCAATTAGCACAGTTATTGTTACTGGTGATAATGTATCTAATTTTTGAAACGGAAAGTATTTCATTGGGTGTTGAATGGGTGCTAGGTTTAATATGTTTTACGAAAATTTTGCTTGTAGTTTATGATTTATCTAGAACTTGGCGTCAAATATGATAGCTATTAAATTTATTTGTGGACTGTGCAATAAATGAAATATCTATTTGATACTCTTATTGGTTATTTTCTATTTATTTTATTAATTATCCCGATGATATTGATAGCTGTCTTTGTGCGATTGACAACAAAAGGGTCTGTGTTTTACTGGTCCGATCGTGTCGGAAAAAATAATGAAATTTTTAAAATGCCCAAGTTTAGATCGATGAGAGTTGATACCCCCGCTGTAGCGACACACTTATTGAACAATCCAGGCGCCTACTTATCTCCTATTGGTAAATTTTTACGTCGTTCTAGCTTGGATGAGCTTCCACAGATATTTTCTATTCTAAAAGGTGATATGAGCTTTGTAGGGCCACGTCCTGCACTTCATAATCAAGATGACCTAATTACCTTGCGCACTGAGAAAGGTGTGGATAAATTATTACCTGGGATTACCGGTTGGGCGCAAGTGAATGGTAGAGACGAGTTATCAATTGCTGATAAGGTGGCATTAGATGTAGAGTATCTAAAACGCCAATCATTTTGGTTTGATATGAAAATTTTATGGATGACTTTCTTAAAGGTTGCGAATCGCGATGGCGTGAGTCACTAGTAAAGGCAACGGCTGTGTTAAATTAGATTGTCGATTTTCTGTAGTTAATTAACAATCAACCAGTTACTATCATTCCAGCTTTGAAGATATCTCATTGCACTAGTTTCTGATTTCCAACCACCTCTAAGCATAATTTTCTCAAGCGGAATGTTCTTGTCTAATAAATCAAGTGCAGCACCAACTCTAAATGAGTGGCCTGATAGTTCTCCAATTTGATTTAGACCCGCCTCCTTTTGAAGACTTTTTAAAATATGATTAATCGATGCAGGCGTAAGTGTGTAGTGGTCCGTTAATCTTGGACACATTTCAAGCCACTTTTTCCAATTCAGCCATCTTTTGAGCGGGTGTTATATAGCCAATCGCTGAATGAATCCTTTTGTAGTTATAAAAGTAAATATAACTC
>Ga0257116_1001629_pt1 | contig 13759 bp, 9 predicted proteins | sample SI112_120mmetaG_FD_190150 | JGI IMG/M metagenome (GOLD analysis project Ga0257116, IMG submission 190150) | Marine microbial communities from Saanich Inlet, British Columbia, Canada - SI112_120m | ecosystem: Environmental > Aquatic > Marine > Inlet | place: Canada: British Columbia | collected...
CTATTCTATTATCAATACGTTGAAAGACTATCGCCACAGAAAATGTCTGTGAGTGAAATATTCTAGTCGCATTAGACACGAATACATCAATTGTACATTGAGTTATGACATTTTTTGGTAATAAAATAGAAATCATCTCCACATTGTTTATATGATCATTCTCCTCGTGTATGACGTGATTATCGTGTGAACATATTACTCTCATATCAAGGTCATGTACCAGTTGTTTTGAAGCATGATACACAGCAGGAGGATCAGTCCAAACGAGCACAATATTCATCAAAGAACCTATCTCGTGCTTTTTATCTACACGAATCGGATAGGAAAATTTTTTGGGAAAAATTTCTTTATTGTTGGTTCTGCTGTACTCTATCGAAAAGGTATCCGTCCACGTTTTGAATTTACCATTTTTTAGTTGTGTAAGAGACATATGCGAAAATACTCCGTATCCCTGATAATTTCGTCTTGTTTTTGATTCCGAAAGCGGTGTCAAAATATTATTCACTTCCAATAAATGAGTGCCTTGTGTTGTATGCGCTATAATAAGCGCTTTGATTGTACTTGCGAGTATAAATTCTTGTTTGTAATACTCTACCAAAATCGCTGCGATTCCAGCAACAAATGCAGCAGAAGACGAAGTTCCGGAACGTTTATCCATATCACAAACCATAGGATATCCACAATTAGATTGTATGTCCATACCATGAATTACGACATCAGGTTTAACGCGTCCATCAACCGTAGGACCTCTACTGGAAAACGAAGGAATCGCATGTATTTTATCGGATAACTGTACAGAACTCCCAACTGTTATTCCATTTTTGGATGTTCCAGGCCTAGATACAGTAGATGTTCCTTCGATGCCATCATTCCCAGAAGAAAATATAACAAGCATATCTGGGTGTCTGTTTATGAAAGCGTCTATATCTGCGCACATAATTCCGTACTCTCCTTGATTTTTATACGTTCCCCACGCATTCAAAACAATTCTAGACTTTTTTTCGTAGGCCACCTGTAATATTTCTCTGCCGTAGTGAATCGGAGGAAGCATCTTATTCTCCTTGGAAAGTAGACTAATCATAAATAGATGTGCATTGTAAGCAATTCCTCTATACTTATCATTAAACACTCCACCTACTGCACTATTAGCAATATGAGTTCCGTGGATAAGTAATTTAGATTTGAATTGTTTGCGAGTGCCAACATCATTATGAACATACTGATAATACTTGACTTTACTCTTACCTTTTATATCGTAAAGCATACACGAATTTAGGTTGATTCCAGTGTCAACAACAGTTACAAGTATTGAATTTCCAGTGAATTGTTGAGGTTGATACTTGTAATATTTTTGCAAGTTTTGTACGGAAAACGGCTGTGAACTATTATTACCAGATAAAATGAAGTGTCTTGCATTGTTGTTATGCAATATGATTGGAGATTCATTCGTTTTTTCCATAGTTCGAATAGATACTTCTATAATTTTAACGTTTGGGTTCTTGTTTAGGGATTCTATAATAGCTTGCGTTTTAATTATACCGACGTTTCGTATAACTACACGATCATGATACTGATTAACGTCTAATTTTTCCCACTCGATCGTTTCATCTCGTTTAATTGCAATATTATTTAGTGAAAGGACTAAAATGTCACATTTTTGATGTTTATATTCCTTTGCATCAATCGGCAGTTTTAGTGTTGTATGAATCTGTTTTGGATGTTTGTTATTTCTAATACAATTCATAGATTCAATATTCCATCTTGTATCATCATCTATACCATAATTACATGAATAGACAGTTGATATAAGCATTACTAATACTAGTGTAATTTTTACGAGCGCCATTTCTTGTTATTAAAAGTATTTTGTAGATATAATAATTTATCTTTTATATATTAAATTGAAAAGAACTTTATTAAACCCTGTAAAAAAAATGGCTCATAATATAGATGTTCAAAAATCGGTATCCTTTTTTATTCCAGAAGAAGTATTTACAACTGTTGATTTGTCTTCAAATTCACACATAAAAAAATCAAAAACTGAACTCGATCTAGACGCAACACAAATCGTAGAAGGGAATGAATCACAGGATTTGGGACAAAATGACACACAAATTGTTGGAGGAAATGAATCAGATGATGAAGATTATCAATGGTACGAAGTGATTAGAGAGGAATCGGAAGAAATAGAAGATGACGATAGTTTAATAATTAGTAAAGACGATGTCGACATCGTCGACGACCCCATAATTAACTTGAATACAACAAATCCCTTGTTAGAAGACGATAAAATATCATCGGAAATATTAACAAATTATCAAAAGCCTGTTGATGAATTTCTTCAATTGTTTAATAATAATTATGAATCTCTGGATAGATTAGCAAAATTTAATGCATATAATAATAGTAATAATGAAAAAAACATCTCAAATACACCTCATAAATTAGAAGATTTCCAACAAAAGGATGGATTTGATACGATTCTAAATGATAGGATTATATTAATGATCGGATTAATAGGGACAATTATGAAAGAAAGGTTCAATTCATCAATATTTTCCATTATCACCCTTTCAGATATGAATATATATTCTCATGACGTTAAAACCAATAAAGGAAATATAATACATACATCGGATACATCGAATATTTATATACCTTTTTTATCACAGGATAAACATTCAAATGAAACTAGTAGTTTACTAGTCAAGAAAATAAAGAATAAAGATTTAGAGGATCATGATTTTTATATTGGAATGCATATGAGATGGTTATCTATTCATACAAAGAATTTTGTATATTACTTGCAAAGATTTCCATCACAAGGAATAATAATTATGGAGTATGTATTAAGTCAGGGAAAAGACGAGTTATCTCATGCAAAAACTCTTTACGATAATCTGATGGAAAACCTCTTGAGTTATACTGAAATATCTTGTATATTATTTCAAGTATTGTGTGCACTTAGAATGGCTAACGAAGCCTGTGGATTTTCACACCAGAATCTAAGCACAGAGAAAATTTTAATTCAACATACACCAACGCCGCAAAATATAGTATACACGTTTAAAGATCAAAGTGTTATCAAGATAACCACTTCTGTTATTGCCGTTATCATTGATTATAAAAATTCGTTTATGTATTTAGGAAAGGATGGAATGCCCATCGGTCCTCCGCAAGAAGATTCGGAAAATGGTGTTGTTTCAACATATTCCAGACCAGAAGCAGATGTATTCTCAATATTTTTTATCATGTTTAATATGTCAAAGCAGCTTAAAAAAGTAAAATTTATGTCAAAACATCTCGAATGGATAAAGAGAGTATACCGAGAATTAGATATAGAAAAATTATCCTCTGAAGATATGAATATTCCATTCGGTGGTGAGCCAAGTTCAATCTTAAATTTCCTTCCTCTAGATGTTATTGTGAAGCGTATGTTTGATACATGTGATGTTATGCACAGTTTTATAAACTGTATTATACATCCTGCGTTTTACAGAATTCTTATTAACGATGAATTTTATACAAAGGTTCTGCGCTTTCAATACAAGAATAAAAATATGAATCAGAGAATGTTTGTTATAGACGGTCTAGAATCTGATATGGATATAATAGATATATTTAGTCTCAAATATGTCCCAGAAGCTACCAAAGAAGTAACAGAAATGAAATTTGTGGACATAAATACATCAAATGCACCCCAGATAAAGACGACCGGGAAAAATACTTTTATTAGTTTATTGTATTAAAAATATCGTATAAGTAAATTTTAATTGTTGAATAATAAAAACACGTGAGTATTTTCTATTTTGAAAAAAAAATGAATGAACCAAAAAAAATTGTCACAGACTCGGAAGAAATTGATCACTTTCATTCCAGTATACCAAGTAATAGCCCAAGACGAAGCCCTTTTGATACAGAAAAAATGGACAATGTTGAATTATTCCAATCCAGTATACCAAGTAGGAGTCCAAAGATACTCAGAAGAAAAAAACAAACCAAAAAATCTAAAGGAACCATACTAGATTTGTTGAATGCTTCTCTAGAAGAGAAATATTACGATCAATCATATATAGAAGAAGAGGATGAAGAAGAAGAGGATGAAGAAGAAGAGGATGAAGAAGAAGAGCATGAAGAAGAAGAAGATGAAGAAGAAGAAGAAGAAGAGGATGAAGAGGATGAAGAAGAAGAGGAGGAAGAGGAAGAAGAAGAGGATGAAGAAGAAGAGGATGAAGAAGAAGAGGATGAAGAAGAAGAGGAGGAAGAAGAAGAGGAGGAAGAAGAAGAGGAGGAAGAAGAAGAGGACGAGGATGATAATAAGATTCAGGATGAACGTTATCGTATGTATGATAGTCATATTACTGAAGATGAAAAAAGAAAAAAGAGGGAAAAAGATCAAGGAAAGCGAGACGTTCCTCCTAGAGGAACTCTAGATAGTTTTCAAGAACGATCTTTAGTAAGAAGATGTTTGAGAGCGAAACATAAGGCTTTACAAGATGTAAAAACATTATCAGAAATAAATGATCAAAAGGAAAAAAACGATGTTTCCTCCGAGCCTAATATTCATATTGAACAAGAATTAAGACGAATTTACGTATTAGAAGATTACTTTTACGAAAGAGAAGGAATGTCGAGATCTTCTGATATTTCCAAATTAATTCTGAAATCTAGATTAGTTCACAGGAAAACGTTATCAAATTCTATTCTTAGATTTCTACGCGATAAATCTAGTAATAATATCGATATGGTAGATCAATTACATAAAAATGCGACATTTTACAAACATCAACGAGAATATAGATATCCAATATACTTGTTTGAACCTCTTGTATCGGATGATTTTTTCGAAAACTTTGAAGAATACGATGACAATAGCTCGAGTATTGGTAATGGTAGTTATGGAGTAGTATTTAAGTTGGAATCGAATATGACAAATTACAACGGTCCAACAGCGTTCAAGATTTCCACACTTGATTCTTCGGAAGATTTAATTCACGAATATTTTGCTGGATTAATATTACGGAAATATATCGGAAATTTACTTCCAAACTTTGTCTATCATTATGGATTGGTATCTGTTCGTACTCGTGATGTTCCGTGGATAAAACAATATATAAGGTTTGATGGAAATCGTGTAAATCCTGGTGAATTTTCGATGCTTATTGTAATGCCATGTTTGGAAAATAATGGAACACTTAAACATTTTAAAAAAGCATTTGAGAATATATACGGAACTCCTTCGCACAGTCATCCTCCTCTTAATATAACATTAGAAGAAAATAATAAAATCAAAGCAAATAATTGGTTTAGATATGCACAGGAAAAATACCTCCTTCACGTCCAGATATTTGCTGCTCTAAGAATCGCCAATGAACGTTTGGGTTTTGTTCATCATGATATTGCTACACGTAATATTCTCGTAGTTTACTGTAAAACTGCACAGAAATTGGAATATAAATTCGCTGATGGTACTTATATAAAATTTGAAACGCACTTTATTGCCAAAATTTTAGATTATGGTATGTCATATTTTGAAATACCAAAACAACAACAACAACTATCATCATCCAATGATAATCAAATGAAACATGAAACATTTGGCAAGTTTGGATTGAAACATTATAACATAAACATCAAAAACCCATCTAAAAGTAAAGATTTCTTTGATCTTATGGTGGAAACATACAGCGAAAATTGGAATAATTATCCATTACTTGATGCATTATTCGTCGATAAATCAAATAATCACGGTTCACTTTGGGAAGCTATCATATCCGATTTAAAATTTATAAAGCAAAAAGGACCAAATAAAAACCCATCGTGGGCCGACGATTATCATAGGATTCTTAATCTAGGACATATACAACTAAGAAAACGCCCACCGTTGACACAAAGAATTTTATTCCAAAGATTTATTCTAGATGCTAAAGTTATTAGCGCTGTTTCATCATCAGAAAATAAATCATTCCAAAAGGATATATTGAAAGAAATATTAAAAAAAGACTTTGTAAAAGGCTTATTTACAGAAGGATTATTCGTAATAGTCAATAATATACATGTAACCTTTAAATATGACAAGAATACAAAGATATTGAAAATCGATTTAACCAAATATTCCATGTTATTTGATTCAAATAACATGATAGATACGTCATTCGCGTTGAAAATAATCACATTTAATAAACAAGGGCGACACGAACAAAATATAGATAGTATTCCTATACTAAATGCAAAGAAAAAGCAATTGACCTATTTTAATATTATTTTGTAAGACTAGAGCTGTAACTTTTATGATACTATAAGGGAATAAGTTTTTGTCTTTCTTGCGAAAGCAGATGTAATAAAATACATAGTTTTATTTACGTTTTATAGCAGTGATTTTAATATCCAACTCTTGGGGTTTAATATTACCAAGACTTGGATAGAAGAAAAAGAGACGGAAGAAGAAGAAGAAATTAATAAAGAAAAAGTAAACGAATCGATAGAAAATCTATTAATAAAAGTATTGTAATAATAAATATTTGAGTAAAGTGTACGTAAAAGTATTATAATTTGTCTTATTTTTAATATGCATTTTCTGGACGTGTTTTCTACATATTTTAGTCCTCAAATAACATCGAGTTTTATTTGTTTGCTATATGGAGTTTATATTAGTATTTCATTTTCTCTTCGTCTAATTGGAATTAATGGAATGTTAATACGTTGTATAGGTTTTATAATTACAATATTATTTTCTGTGGTTATAGAATTTATATATCAAACTATTTTATTATCGTTGCAAATATATAATTCCAACCATCTGCCAAGACATGTAGAATTTATAGTAGAAACATTACACCTTATATTTAGTTTATTGGGAATGATTGTTATATTATATTCTTTAGTATATAAATTTCCTCTAAGTATCGCTAAAGGTATATTTGTAAAAAATAACTAGTTAATTTATATACAAAATTTGTCACAAATTTCCTTTTATAAATACTATACTTCCAAGCGAATTTAAGAAAAATCCATTCATCACTACTATTTTTGTTGTTTCCTTGTTCATAATTTGTAAATCATTACTCCTTAAAAGATCCATAATTTGTGTATAAGAATGTATAAAGATATCTTTAAGATCATTTATTATTTGATCTTGATCATTGTAAAATTTTTCTAAATCACAATCCTCCCATTCTTGATTGGAATGAAAAATACGATAATGTTTATATTGTTTGTTCTGTAAAACTATATGTTGTAAAAGGGATTTATCTACACTTGAATGTATAAACTCCTTTAGTTTTTCTCTCTTTTCGGAAATTTCTTGCGGTGCATGCATATTTATTTGTTTAAATTATAAGCAAATAAATATGTAACATCATTAATAAATATTTATTAATGATGTTACACTCGTAACTAGAGAAAATGCCAAAAAAAAATAGAAAAAAAATAATTTCACAAAAGAATACAAACGTTTACAAGCCTTATATTCGACGCAATGATGCACTAAAAGAATTGAAAAATCATCAAACTGGAAAACGTATCAAAGCAGGAAATAATAGTGGGTTCGTTATAGATAACAAACACTATTATGGAGGTATTACACAACGATTAAACGTGATACTTGGAAATATTCCTATATTTACAAAAACAAGAGATGAAAAAAATGATGGAAATGGTTCTGGTTTGTCTAGGGGGATACACGTACATCAAACGATTCAAAACTTTATATGCAACAATTCTATTCAAACCTCTCTAGGTCTCGATCCAATGGGCATTGCTATTATAAATCATTGTAAATACATGTTGAAATTAAGTATTTTATCTTCGGAGGTACCCGTGTTTTGTGAAAAAATACACCGTGCGTCATCCGTAGACCTTGTAGCATATGACACACAAAGTAAAGAGTATATCCTCTTGGAAATCAAGACAGGATACGGCTCAGAGGATAATTATTCTCACTCGTACGGGTGTATGAAGAGACCATTTTCGAAATTGAAAAAAACACATCAAAATGCTCATCAAATACAACTTTTAATAACCTATGTACTATTTACAAAAACTTTTCCTAATCTATCCGTAAATTTAAATCGTTGCAGAGTTGTTAGAGTACACGGAGAAAACAACGGAGTGTCCTCGTATGTTATATCTTCTGAAATTAAGAATTTAAAATGTAAATTAACTAGTAAAATGAATTAATTGTACACAAACAATAGTTTTTTTTTAAATATTACTATTTCCAAGAATAATATTGAGTCCAAGATTTTCACATGCAGTTAAAAGATGATTCGCGGATAGAGTACGAACATTTCCGTTATCAGATTGTAACATGGCTTGATTCGTCAACATTTTGGTTAAATAACTAGCTCTATCTTTGATAGCCAATACAACCGTGGGACAAATTCTATAAGCACCGGCTCTATGCGCCAATCTAATAATGGAAGCATTACTACTAATGAATACATTACTAAGCGGGTGATCTTCGGGATAATTTGCTAGATTTAATTTCTGTTCACCAGTGTTTTTCAAAGATATATTATGCTTTTTAATTGCTTCATCCCCGTATTTTTTGATATTAGATTTCGTTCTAGACACATAACATTCGGTCGAAATTACATATTTTTTCCCAGAAGTAGCCGCACCACTAGTGTTTTTTTTTGCTTTTAAAGCAGGTTTTATAACTTTCCCAGTAGATTTTTTTGATCCAACAATGGGGTTTCTAACTTTAGAAGTCGCCACAGACTTTTTAGGTGAACTAGTCACCTTTTTAGAAGCGGCCTTTTTAACGGGAGCTGATTTAGAAGTAGATGCCATTGTTTGATATTAATTTAGAACAATAAAAAATGAGGTGGTGGTGATGATAATGTGGAGAAAATATTTAATTTAAACTTTTTAGAATAATTTTTCTTTTTCTTTATTTCAACTTTTGTTGAAATAAACGAATATTTTTTTACAAAATGTGTATTTTTTTCTACAAATACTAAATTTTCTTCTAGATGTTGTCTCGTTTTCAGTAAATTTATAACGAACTCGTTATAAATTTCACTTTTGTTAACTTTACCACAAAATTTTCTTCGGCAAATACAATCTGAAGAAATTATATTATTTAAAAGTTTTCCTCTTTTAATTTCAGTTAGGGATGAACTTTAAAACGACTTCCTGAAAGCGAAAACACAAAACATTTAAAAAAAACAAGCACTTTTATACAATAAATTCGGTTAAAATAGATTTTTACGTTTTAGGAAACAACTTCTACACATAGGCATATAATCTTCATCTCCAATGTTAATAAGTGAAGAGTTTATTCCTTCTTTCTTATAATACGTGAACGTAGCATGCTGTGACGAACATCCTTCTTCTTCACAAACTGCATCTCTCATTTCTCTTGTATCACACAATTTGTATAATTTTATATAGTTTGGCCACATTTTTCCATCTCTGTCTAAATCCAAGGAAGCTACATATATATCCTTCCCTAATTTGGATATTTCATGTACAATTTCTATATCATTAAAAAAATGACCTTCTTCTATAAATAACATATCAACTTTATCAAAGTCTTCTTTGGATATCCAATTATATTTTGCCTTACAAACATCTTTCGTTTCTTCTTCAATATTTAATAGACCTTTTAAATGACTTAACGCGAGAATATTAAACATTTCACCAGACTTATTACCGTTTGTCTTCGAATTATGATTATTTATAGATTCATGTGCCTCAAACCCATATCGCTTATTTCCAGCAAAATTTATCATTAAAACATTCTTCTTCGCTCTTTGATAGCGCTCAGCATATTGCGTTAAGGTGCTACTTTTATTGGAAAACATACACCCAAAAATACCATGGATCTCACCGCATTCTTGTTTAAAGGTGGGTGAATAACTGTGAGTATTAGAAAACATTTTCAAATTCGATATTTGTTTTCGTAAAGGTTGTTTAATTCCAGTTTTAAATAAATCAAATTTAAAATATTTAAAAATTTTTCTTGGACTGAATCACTTTTTCCGTACCAAATATCTATCCTCTAGTATAGATATTATTGTAATAGGAAAGAGAATTGATTTTTAATTACAGTTCTAACCAAGATCTTTTACGTCGGGAGGATTTGCTTGGAAAAATTCGGTTCTGATCTTCACCTTCAACAAGACAATATTCCTACTTGCCGTGATCTCTCCACTTGAGACTTTTTGGATTCTTAGTGCCATAAAATTCTCCTTAACCCTCTTCAATTTCGCGAATTTAATCCCATCGAGTTGGTATGAGGAATCGTGAAAAGGAGAATTTATCAAAAAAATTCGACTGATTACTTTTCCCTAATTACTACTATCTTGAAGACTTGGAACCAAATCACGCTACTGAAAATCCCTCATTATATTGATCACTTGCAGATGGTCATTCGTTGAGTGAAATCGACTGACGAAAAAAGAGTCTACGGACTTTAAACAACTTGTAAATTTGTGCACCCGTACAGTACTGGTCACTAAAAAGTTCGCTTTTCAAAAAAATTAAATTGTTAGAATTGCCTTCAATCTGAGCTCTGAACGCCAAAACGACTCGAACAAAACTTGTTTAAAAAATTGAAAGCGAACTTTTTAGTGGCCAGTACTGTAAATAGTTAAAATACATGGGATGTAAATTAGCGTGAGTCGTATTGTATCAGAAAATAACACTTGAAATTTTAAAATAAAACAGAAGAGATTACGATCTTAAACCCCTCCCTAAATTTTTATTAAACTATTTTACAGTAGTCATTACTGTCTCGAGTTATTTTATTATCAACCTGTGGTGCACTTTTGACAAACATAATATATTTCTTAAAGTTATCAAACGTAATAGGACGAACATAAAGATCATATTCGATATACTTTAAAAACTCCAATTCTAATTTGTTCAATTCCTCTATTAAAATCCCACCGATCTTAGCATAATAATTATTATACTGATATATATCGTCTCTATATTTGATAGCGATTAGTAGTGCAGTTATTAAAAGACGATGTGCATTTTTCGGTTTAAATAAAATAATTCCCGGGTGTTTCTTATTATTTGTAGTTTTTTCCTCAATTCTATTAATGTAAATAAGTGCAATCGTAAAACATTCCTCTGAACAATTGGCAAAATTGAATAATCTTTTAAAGTAATCTTTTATGGTAATACTTTGTGTCTTTTTAGAAGTGAATGATGAATAGTTATTCTCTAAATCATATTCTTTATTGATATCAGTCACACGAATTGCATATGAAATCATGTCGTATAATGAAATATCCGTTTTATCCATTGGATATGAATTACAAATAATTTTATCAAGAATAAATTTCCGACTGTTTGTTTATCGGTAAATATTTTTATTGAAGGAGTCTTTCTTTAATCGTGTCAACCGCCCAAAAAAAAAGCAACATCAAATTGAACAGAAAAATCGCCTTTCTACACAGACAGACCTGAAATTTACATCAGAAAAAAGTTCTTTGCTCGAAAAAATTACCAAAAGAGTAATCCCTGATGGTTAAAGAAACTCTCAAGCAAAAAAGTACAAATACAAAAAACGCTGATATTTAGTTACAGGTTTCTACTTATTTCCAATTTAGAAATACATATTCAACACCGAGCTTTTTTCCAAAAAAGGTGCTTGTTGTTTTGATATTAACCGCATCAAAACTAATTAGGTTCTCTCGCCTCTAATTCGTCTTGCGAGTTGTATGTCCTTTACCGAGAGCGTCACACGTTTTGCGTGCAGACAGCATAGATTAGCGTCTTCAAAGAGATCTACAAGATAAGCTTCACTGGCTTCTTGCAGCGCTAGAATGGCGTTCGAATGAAATCGAATATCAGTCATATATTCTTGAGCGAGTTCCCGAACGAGTCGCTGAAAAGGGAGCTTTTTAATTAAAAGTTCGGTATTCTTTTGATATTTTCTTATTTCCCTAATAGCTACTGTTCCTGGTCTGAATCGATGAGGTTTCTTAACTTGGATCTTTGAAGTTTGATTCTTTTTCTCATCGTCTTTCGTGATTCGTTTTTTATTGGTTTTTTCTTCTCGTTTGATTGGTATAGTCTTTGTTTTTGCCATTTTAGAACATTTCTGTTATTCGATATTTGATTTAATGGAGAAAGCCTTGATTTCTTTTAATAACAATTCTCTTTTCCAAATCAATCGTATTTAAAGAGAAAAAACACACCTGTATTCTATAAATAAAGTAATTCTATGGTTTTATTTATATCTAAACAATAGAATTAGAATACAGATGTGTTTTACGTTGAAAATGACACCATTTTACACCTTCTTTAAAAAGATATAGAAATAGATCATTTTTGTTGTCTACATCACCTTTGTATCCCATGATTCTTATACGATTCCTCTTTTGTAGACTTATATCGGTACAATCAAATGTATTAATTCTTTTGTCCTCATTCTCTTCTTCATCTTTTCCTTTATTTTGATAATTATTAACGATATTATCCTTTTTTGTATTGTCTAGAAATTCCTGTGGATTACCTGATATAATGATACATAGTGGTATTTCACTATGATTGTCTAGAATGGATCTTAATTTTATTCCATGTGTTCCATAAAGTGAACAGTCCTTTTGTAGGAATATTACAATTCCTAAAACAGATTCAATTTCTGAATATTGATTAATCGTATCTACAACATCAACATTAATTTTTCTTCCATATGTACGAATAGCAGATTCAAGAATAGAAGATATATTATTATTGAGAATCATTTTATCTATGTTACAATCTTCTAATATCGGAGTTATTATTTTTGGAGGAAAGTCATTAATATCATCATACCTTACATTATTCATAGTATCATCAGTATTATTAGATTCTGAAAAGGAAAATCCTGATTCAGAGTATGTTCCAAGGGATATTGATGATTCTGATTGCACACTACGTATTAGTACCTTTTTTCCATCAAATGTTTTAGTTTGAGTATCATTAATTAACATTTGTTTCCAGCTAGAAGTTAGACGCATATTTTGTTGTGTAGTAATTCTATGATTTCTGCACATTATTTTACAGTACAACTCATGGTGAAATTTTTTAATGCAATATATCCTTTCGTTTAAAACAGTATCATGAAACAAACGATTTACGAGAAGAATAGAAGAAAAGTCTAGTGGATCTGTAAATGATAATATCTCAGACAATACATCTATAAATACCTTATTATCTTCTATAGTTTCTTTCATTATATTCATTCTTTCTTTTAACGGTTTAATATCACTTTGTCTCATAAAATATCCTAGTGAAATCATTTCACTAAATCCAAGTTTGAGGTAGTTCATGAGCCATCTATTATCACTAATACTAGTCCAATCATTTCCAGCTGTACTTGTGAAGAATGGAGTAACCATCAATATTTCTTCGTTTCCTTTCAATTCTTTTTTGACGTCCCATTGGATATCGTATTTCGACGACTTGACTTTAAAATTATTACACGAAAATGCGACTTGACCTCTTGTCATTACCGTAAAATTCATGGTACGACTTACGTAGTAGGATGGAAATAATTCATAATTCTTGGTGTGTATATTTTCTATAGTAACTTTCTGTAATTCTTGGGGATAATTTGGTGGTATTTCTATTATGAGAAATATTAAAAATGTCGCGTTTTTAATATCGATAGTTAATTTGGCTGATAATATGACTGTTTTTTCAATTTTATTAGTTTTTATATTAAAAAACTCTTCCGTTCTTTTATAGTCAAGTTGTATTCCTTCTGTATTATCCAGGTAGTGATACAAATCATCGGACACATAATTTCCAATGA
>Ga0257116_1001633_pt1 | contig 13748 bp, 18 predicted proteins | sample SI112_120mmetaG_FD_190150 | JGI IMG/M metagenome (GOLD analysis project Ga0257116, IMG submission 190150) | Marine microbial communities from Saanich Inlet, British Columbia, Canada - SI112_120m | ecosystem: Environmental > Aquatic > Marine > Inlet | place: Canada: British Columbia | collected...
ATTGAGATTGTTGCGTGGGATGCTTCCGATTCAGTCAAAACCGAAGGCCGGTTGATACAAGGCAAGCACAACGGCACAGTCAATGATTTCTATGTCAATAGTGCGGGAACGGCTATCACCATTCCTATCAATTCAGGGTACAATAGTGCGGGTGCAGACAACATACAGGTAACTTACATCCATGCGGGGCATAACTGATGCTTTCTGGTCGAGCTAGAGCAAAGGCATATCAAGATAAGATTAGTCAAGACTGTCCTGAATGTGAAAACCGAGTCTTAGCTATACGCATCAATGGTTTCTATGCGGGTTCGAGAGATAGGATATTCCTATGGGAATGCCCGATTTGTGATGCTGTTTGGAAGAAAACTCAACCTAAAGTCCATGTATCATTGTCTGATGTGGGTCAAGCATGAGCGATGCGTTTGACAAAGGTTGGTCTGTCGTCAAATATGACGATGGCGAAGAAATGAGGCTTATTCGTCACATAGTCAGCATGGTTATGGGTATGACTGACGATATGGATAACATCAGATGGGAATTGCCCGATGATTTAGGGCGGTATCTTGAAGGAATGAAAGATTCCGGGCGACAACTGCACGATTTAACCATTGAACGACATAACAACCCCGAACATGGCAAATACATGAGAGATGACGAGCTGGATTCATGGATAGATGCACAATCAAATGATCACATGGCTGATGATGACGAGCTTTGGGCGATGGCTGATGCTGATGACGATGAGGCTTTCGATGAAAGAGTATTACAGCAATTCCCATTCCAACCCAAGCCATCTAATATGTATGAACCACCCATGATGCTTAGAGGTGAGATGGCGGAATTGATGCAATCTATTCAGAATGCGACACCAGAACAACTTGAGGCCATAAGAGCGATATTGGGATGAATTAGAATGAGCCTCGCGTTTGAGCAAGCTTGGGCTGTAACCAAAGAGAGTGGCCCCCCTCTAAATCGTTTCGATTTCGATTCAGACCCATCTATGCCTGTTGGAGGGTGGCAAGATTTTAGAATACCAATGATGGGTGATGGCAAACTTCCACCTGCGGGCAATTTTCCTGATCAGAGTGGTTTCTATCCTACAAAACGAGTGATTAGACTCCCAGATGGCATGGTTCGAACAACCTTAGACCCCGCTGGTTCTAACATCAACCTAACTCCAATGGCTCATGCTATGCACACTTCATTCTATGGCGATGGAGAAGGTGGCCTTTCTGATGAAGGCGAAAAGAACATAATTGGCGACCTCTCATCAACAGGGCGACACGAAGCAATACATCAAGCGGTGCATTCTATCCTTGCAGATATGGGCTACAAAGCGGGGGGCCCATTCGGGGGAACACTCGACGAGCGTGAAAAATACTCAAGAGCTACTGAATGGGCGGCTAATCTCGGACAGCATCATGATGTGAGGGATGCTTGGAATCAACTTAGGAGTCATCCTGAGTTTAGAGATGATGAAGAAGTGGGATGGCTCGCTGATAAATACACAGACAGGGATTACGATCTGAATAATGACGATTTGTACCCCGAAGAAAGGGGCGGTTGGGAGGACACAATCAGATGACCGACCCTTTTGACGAAGCTTGGGATGTAGCTAAAGGCAAGTTTCGAGGATACTCACGCAATACCATAAGCGGGAGAGATGAGAAGGCAAGCAAAGCCCGTGCATGGAATCAATCTAGGAAAAACAAGCGTAAGAGGACAGGAAGAAGGTATTCCCGTAATAAGACAAGAGGCAACGTGCGACCTAAGATGAGGCGACAGCTCGGTGCGGGTGGCTCAAGGGCCCAAGTCGCCAAAGAATGGCGTGAGATGTTAAGACCTGATGGTTGCGAGCCAATCCTCATGAAACAGTTCAGATGGGGCGGAGAAAGGGGCTCGGAAGCCGATGTAATGGCGAAAGTCAATCAAGTAATGGCCGATTATGACAGATGGAAGAATGGCGAGGGGGCCAAGCCTCAGCTCCGTGTTCCACCTGTATCTATCAGAAGTGCGGCTCGAAAGAAACCCATGAAAGAGATGATGAACGAGGGTGGTGGCGGAACACAAGCCATGCTTGATAAGATACCGGGATTAACGGATCGCTCAAAGGGTGGGATTCCTCAAACTGTAAATTGGTGGGGTGGCAAACAGCAGCTCGGCAATTATTTTCGTGAGATGTTCAAACCGTTTAGAGATACACATAGACCCGTTGAAATGTTTGGTGGGGCTCATCAAATGCTCAATGCTTTGAATGTACCAAAAGGGCTCTATACCGAAATCAATCCAGATTTGGTAAATAACCTTGAGATGACTCAACGTGGTTTGTTTGTACCCGACTATGGATCAAATACAAAGGAAGTTCTTGCCGATATAACAGATAGAGCAAACAAAATTAGATACAAGAGAGATGTATTGGAATTACCATTGAGCTTGGATGAAAAAATGGAATTGGCGGAGCTATTCACTTCAGCTAACAGTAGGGCATTTCAAGGAAGTATGAATTACAAATTAGATGATGAATGGAATAAGGGCATGGGGCGAATGAAACCGGGAATAAGAAGAGTTCAGGGCGGGCGTGGCGAGCCGTCAATCTCGATGGACTTTCGTTCATTAGCACCATTAACAAGAGATTGGACTGTACTAAACAAACCATTCCAAGAAGTAGCACCCACATTAGGAGAAAAGGACTTCACTTACTTTGACCCACCATACCCGCATAGGACATTTAATTATGCGGATAATCTGGAACAATCATCAAAGGATGCTGATTCGCAGCTTCAAAGAGATACACTTGAGGCGGCTAGAAACCATCCCGGTCCCGTAGTCTATTCAAATTATCTTACTAACCCAAATACAGGTGAGGTTTTGCATGACTTGACTGATCCGTTGATGGATGAGGGATTCACTATTGATGCGTGGCCTCGAAATATCAAAACAAGTAAAGCCGGGGGGAAGAACGTGTTGGAGATGATTGCTACAAGAGACATTGATTGGGCAGGTATGGGTCGAAAAGGATTCAAAATACCTGAATTAAATCTAAGGGATTTCTGATCACTCATTTTCTTTGGATTGTTCAGGTTTTTCAAACAGTTCGGGATTCTCTATCCAAGCTTGAGGTAAGACATGACCATAGATGTCAATCGGCAACGCTACCATTCTTCCTGTATCTGGATCAATTATCTTAACTCGTTTCTTTCGTCTCAATTTATGACCGAACCGAGCTACCATCTCACATTCTGCACATAGACTCTTAGCTACGCTTCTGAATCGCTGACCGTACCATTCATTCCACAGCTCAACGGAATTGAATATCCATGAAAAGTGAGGAAGCCAAGTTTGCTTAATACCATTCCATCTAATTACTTCACGCATGGGGTATCTTCTCTTTGGAATGTTGAAAGCTTCAGAACCTGTGAGTCCGATAGCATCCATAAGATCAATTGTTCTGTAATTGATATTGAATGCTTTAGCTAGTAACTGATAATCCAGCTTTGTTGAATTGTACCCTAACAACGTGGTATCTTCGGGCAATTCAGACAACCAATCACCCAACTGCCCTATTGGTAATATCTCAGAATTATATCTTCTATGACGAACAGGACTATTCAATACATTAGAAAAGACATAGAAGCATTCGCCATTGAAGAACACCGCAGTATCTATGTGAAACTTGTCGAGCTTGGAATAGTCCTTATCGTCATCTTCGGTGCTGAATATCCTGAAAGACAATACCTTCTCAGTAGCCATCCATGTCGGTAGTCGAGACCATATCTTCATCTCATCACCAATTCATCTGGATGTATGCGACACGACCCTTCATGAATCTCTCGGCTGTGCCGTTCTGTATATGCTTATCCAACCTTCTCTTAGCGGTTTTCACACTTACATCATTGAGCTGAGCATACCGGGATTCTAATTCCGCCTTCTTTACAACTTCTCTTCCAGTCTTTGGATGAAGGGCCTTAGCTAACTTGTTGAATGATTCCTTCCAAGCGTGTTGCTCGGCCTGTGTTCTCTTTCGAGTCTTGACACTTTGCTTTTGTTCCAACCAAATGATTGTGTTATACAAATTATCAAAGATAATTTCCTTAGCCATCATTACATACTCAGCAGTTATTACTGAGCTTTTCATTACGGTTGCTATATGATTAGCCATAATGATAGTGTAATTTTCAACATTAGGCAAGAAACTTGTAGCCGTATCACGGATCTCGTCATTAGATATGCCTTTCACCAGCTCGTAATAATCATCAACAGCATTGAGTAGGGCGGCATGATATGATGGACCCACGCTGAATATATCGTATGCGTGTCTAATGGCCGTGTCCTCGCGCTCTCCATCACTAAGGGCATCCCAACTCTCTTGTGTAAGACCTGCGGCCTTGAATAGCCTCTCCTTTACTTCATCACGGCATTCCATGAGGTACTTAGCTAAGTCCTCATATTCCCATAGCTTATCAGGCACGGGAACATAAGTTCCAGACATACGGTGTTCGCTTGTCGTTTGCCTTGTCTCCATTGTCACATCATTCTGATAGAAATACACGCGCTGAAAGAATCCCTTTTCAAGAACATGAACCATAATGTCCTTTGGCGGGAATGTAGTCATCCACATAGAAACACCAGATGGTGTTCTAACTGTTCCTGATACCAAGTGCTTTACCAATACATTTGTTTCAGAACCTATCGGGGCCATCGCTTGTTGCAGATAGAGAATCTTATCTGAGAAGTATGCCTTCTGATCATTCAACAGAACGCTTGCTTCATCAAAGGTCAAAGACTTGTACCCATTCAATAAACCCGGAACGGTTTCGTAATCCACCTTACCTGTTGGCTTCCCACCTTCATCATACAACGGCACTTCTTTCACCGTGCCTATCATCTTAGCATCTGAACCCGCGCTAAACATTTCTGTTTCTTGACCGCATAACCTCAAGATTTTAGCTAGAAACTCGTAGGCGACTGATTTACCTGAACGAGAGCCTTGAACCCAATACACATGAAACCTACAATCAACGAATATGCCATGAATCGGTATTCTCATGTAAGGGGAGAGCAACAAACCATTCGTAAAGAAGAAGGATAGGATGCCCGCATATTCGTTGAAATAACTGACGCTATTGAACCTACTAAGATACTCCCTTAGAAACTTAGAGCCTTCGTAATCAGACGAGATAAGGCGGTAATCACTCCATTTTCTCGTAGTCTGAAGTTCGTTTTGAAGTAGCATTGGTATCACAGGGAGTCTTGCGTATTACAGGCAGATTATAACACCTTACTCATGACCGAGCCATTCTTACTCTTTCGCTTGCTATTTTTGTTTCGCTGTTCAAAACATTAGATATGCGTGTGGCCCTAATCTTACCTAATCCTACAATTTCAGTCAGCTCTTTGACTGGTGCGACACTAATCTCAGCTACAGAACCAAACTTCTCAAGGAGCTTGTGAGCTATCGCCTCACTCGCACCCGCAGCTCGTAGTGTATCTATCCTCATGTCCTCAGATGCAGTTTTTCTAAGCACTCTGTATGTTGAAGATGACCCAAATGTACCATCCTTTTCGAATCTCTTACAAATGAATCGAGCCGCCGATGATCTATCCGGGAAGGTGATAATCTGAATGTCATAGTCTGTGCAGTATCTAGCCAAAGAACCAACGTAGCTCGCCCATGTCTTTTGGAATCTCATCTTACGGCCACCCTTCATAGCTTGAGCAACATACTGATCAAGAGTACCCCATATCAATAGTATCGCGTTGTTGTAATTATCATCAAGATTGTTTAGCTGTTGCTCAAGATGACCACTCATCATACTACCCATGTAATCGTGTATGCTCTTTGCTTCTATGCCTACGCTGTTGAATGCGTAGTCAGCAATCATGTTCTGCTTGGTCTGATGGAATAATTTTTCCTTCTTGTCAATGTATTTCTTGACTAAGTCCTCAAGTCCAGACCGTTCTCGGTTGTCTATGAATAATATCTTAGTCATTCAGCCACATCCCCCTTTTGAATTAGGCAATCATAACACAACTTGTGATTGGAATCCCAAACAAGATTCCTTTTCTTCTTGCACCTATGGCAAGTTAGCATTTGATATTTGTTGATCATTCAATAATCTCCGACAACCACTTATCCCATTCCAAGTTTATTTTCTCACTTGGTTTAGACACAAAAGCGCACACCGCTTCACAAGATGAACATTCTAAGGACACTAATATCCCCTCCCCGTTCAAGCCCAACTCTTCGAATGGAACGTCTGATTTCCAAATGAGCTGTTCTCCACAGAAGATACAACTACATACGCCAAATGGTACTCTATTCGTCATCCCAAGGCAACTCCTTTCTCATTCCATAAGCGAAAGAAGCAATCGCTTCAATAGCGAAACCAAGATAATACAGACCATACACTAAGCTGAAAGATAGCATAAACAAACCAATGATTGTTCCTATCGTTTCAAACATCACTATCACCTGCTATATCAGCCACATTCATACCTGATTCATGTATGACAAAGGCTCGATTCAACATATCCGTAATCATATCCGCCCATTCAGGATCCATAGCTAATGCTACAACATCGGCTTGGTCTTGACTTTGTCTCATCTGTGGGTGATGACATATCTCCGTAACGCCTGTTGATACATTTAATCTGAATGACCAAGGCAGTATGTCTTTGATTTCATCTAGCTCTTTGGCATATTCCTCTTCGGTCTTATCGCCCCCCTTTAGACTAGAGACCAATTCTATTGCTTTCCTTCTTCTTATTTCGTCTATATCTTCGCTCTCATTCATGTTTAGCTCCCCTTTCCATCATAGTATGGGCAACGCCCCACACATAACCCTTCGCTGAAAAGCTTGGGGCAACTTGGTGTTTTGTAGTATCTATTTGCACCGTGAGATAACATCTGATGCGTAATACTTGGTTTGTAATCAGACCATTCAAGTGATTTTATGAAGGCATGAGATTTTGATACAGCTTCTTTGTTTGATATTGAGCTGGTTCGGGGTGGCCGTGCAAAGCGTCTGAAATAATCAAGGAGATACATCATCAGATACACGCGGGATTGATGTGCAGGGTTATCTCCTACTGTACAAGCCGCCGCATGAAGGCAGGGCAACATGGGAATGCCCTCGATGTTCTTCATATCAACTGAAATCTCGGCGGCATCAAACTTACCGAAAAACCCTGTCAGCCCTGTCATGCGATATTCAGGGTCATCCATGCGGATAAGCTTCAGGGGCATACCTCTCGTTCCTCTAATGTGCATACCACTTGATGGCTTCTGAGCCCTTAGAGTGATTGCTCCCCATCCCTTTGATAATAGCTCAGCAGATACTGGTATAGACCAAAGCCCCCTCTTTACATTGAAAGTATTGGGAATACGGATATGTCTGTCTGGTCTGAAAGAAACCACAGGGTCAAGAGATATTAGATCCAAATCCTTGACCCACTTATTCACTACCATTCTTCCTGAGAATAGTAATTGACTCAGCTCATCAGGTGGTAAATCATACGTCTTATCCAATATGACCCAAATGTGAAAACCGCCACCGCTAAAGAAAACAGTATGCTTCCAACCATTATCTAATAGATGACAAGATAATTTCCATGTATCTTCTGCACACCTTTCGCCAGCTTCTTCTTCATTCATCCCTAACTGCTCAATAGCCCTGCCTTTGTCTAAATCAACTACGAAATGAGGCACAATAGCTGTCGTATATTCGCACCTCTTCCCACCCGGCTTCGTTTCTTTGAAGGGATATACAGTTACTGTGAGGTTTGCCTTCCCGTTGGTATTCGAAACATATCGTTGAAGTTCTTTCTTAGAATGTATGACTCTTCTGACTCGCATATCCACTTCTCTAGGGTATCCATCGAAAATACTCGTCATTTACTCATCCCCCCAAGGGATTGCTGTTGCACCGTATCTAGGGCAGAATGCCTTGACCCTGCACCATGGCTCACAGATATATGGTACAGCACCTAATGGCTTGAGTAGGAAGCTGTCACCATTGAAGCTACCATCCCATTCATTGTGAGCTTTGATTAAATCGCTAAGCTCTCTTTTCATTAGAGCTATTTCTGCTGATTTGATGTTCTCGATGACTCTAAACACCCTATCATCATATTCATTGAATAGGCCACCTGTATGATCCCAACCCCAATATGAGGTATTCACACCCTTCAGTTCGGGGTGGTCGCAGATGGTAAGCAAATAGACATAGAAGGCCATTTCTTTACGCATAGATTCCCATTTCAATTTCTTGTCCTTCCATACACCTGTTTTTAATTCGTGAATGTGAATAGCACCGTTATCATCCATAAATAATCGGTCAATAATACCTGTGAGATGCACCTTTTGACCGTCTATTTCAACAACGGCATTCAACGAAATCTCGTTGCCGATAGGTTTGAAGTGTTGAGGATTACTCACCATGAATCTCTTAGCTTCAGCTACGAACAATCGGTCAAGATGTTCCTGTTCCCCCAATACGAAGGGCCCTCTTTTGGAATTAGAATCAGGAATAAAGCTGCGGAAGTGCTTGAGGACTCTTTCATATCCGTGCTTCTTGAGTGCTATTGCATCCTCGATTTCAAGATCGTTATAGAAATCCTCAGTAGCGTCATGCACATTACTCCCTCGTATCATAGCATCGTTTTCGGGCTCTTTAACACCAAGATTACGCTTGATGAAGTATTGTTGCCGGCAGAAGCCGAAATCACTTGTAACAGATGATTTAGATGCTCTCAGTATGATATGCTCAGGCATACCGGGATGCCATTGATAGCTGGATTCTAACTCAGGATGACCCGGCACGGGGTATGATCGTGCAGGTCTAACTTCCATCTCCCTCACTCCGATGAAGGTATTACATCATCGGGGTGCGAGAACGTGCCGTCTTTCAATCCCGGCCATCCATGCCATACAGACCCCGCAGGATCACGGCGGAATATCTTTACACGCCCAGTAGCATACAAACTAGCTCGATTCTCAACAAGGGTCACGAATGACTCACTAACGCCCGTCAGCTTGCCTGTCGCATCTCTTTCTTGCACTACCTGTCCTACTACCAATTGCTGAAGCTTACCTTCTGTACCATCTAACCAAGCAGGTATTTCACCGCCTACGATGACATTACCATCGCCATCATAATTCTTCTTCATGTGCGTTAGAAGATAGACATGAACACCTCTTCGAGATAGCTCTTGAAGTGCAGTAATAGCTGAATTGTATCTTACCTTGCGTATGTTCCAATTGAATCGGCCTGAGCCCAGAAGCTCTTTGTGAGGCTTACCCGATACAGATATACCATCAACACCTAATCCTAAATCCTCAACCTTCATGAGGGTTTCACAGATGTTTAGCCATTGGTCTGCACCATCAAAAACCACAGTCTTGAGATATGGATTAGGCATACGACCATGCTTTCTGAAATATTCGTTCTGTTTGTCGGCCATCTCTATCTGAGCCCTAAGAATATCCATTACTTTCTGATAAGTAGCAGGGAAGTCATAGGGTATTCTGCTCGAGCTGTTAGGATCAATAACCCAAGGGTCAAGCACTACGATATTAGATGAACCGCCATGATGAGCTGACTTGGTCGTTTCACCAGCTGTATCGAAATCAATTAGATGTATCTCAGCACCATTCGCTTTCTCATCGTCAGTAAGTGAATCTAATGCTGAACCAGTCTTACCGGATTTAGCGGGTGCAGCCCAACCAACAAACACGGGTGGCTTGGTAGTTAGGTGTGCTATATTTCTCGCACCTTTGATTTGATTCCATGCAGGGTTGCCGCTATGTTGCATCCAATTACCGCCCTTAGCTTCAGGTGCAGGGGTCGCGCCTGTGGCCTTCTTGTATTCCTCTTCAAGAGATTCCATCTCATCTAACGCCTCATCGGGCATTCCCTCTTTCAATTCCGTAACGAAATCAGTAGTAGGTGCTTCAGGTACATCGCCTTCAAAACCAGATGGTAGGTTGAATGACGAAGAAGGTGAGGGTGTGTTTGGCGCGGGCTTTTTGCTAATAGCTCCCTTCTCCGAGCTAGTATCTATCGGCTCAAAGTTATCAAAGAATCCTGTTCCACTCATATAGATAACCTCCTATCAGACAACCAGCTTAGAGTATTTTGAACGTCAGTAGTGGTGAATATCGTTCCTGAGATCATGTGGATTTCAACTTCATCAGAATTATCCACATAGGTTACTGCAACCACATAGTCTGCATCAATTTCGGTGATGCCTGTTTTGGTAACAAGCTTGTGAACATTCACGGCAGACCGCCCCATTTGTCATCTGCGTTGCCGAATCCATCAAATTGCCCTACATCATTAGTGTCAGCAGGTGGTGGTGGAGATACGATTGAGCGTAGCGGAAGCGCATACACATTCAATCCATCCATATTGTAGTTAATATCTCCCGAATCACGGCTAATCCATGTTCGTGTCTGAACGACACACCAAACCCTTGAGCCCTGTTGGTAGTCGTGCCATCCGTCATCCTTCTTGACTTTGTGAGCTTGATGGTCATTAACATGAGTAGCGTTTAGATTCACCCATACTCCTGAGTTAGATGGATCCTCTCGCCTCAAGCTTTGATTGGTCAATACGATAGGGTGTCTTGCACCGCCCTCAGCGTACTCATCCGGCTTACCATCGGCGTTGATGTAATCAACCTCGCCCATAACAGCAAAGATTGGTCCTATATCCCCACCGTTGTTCAAGGTAATCTTGTTTTCAGCCGAATCGTGATAATTCATGTAATCTTCAAGAGGACATACGGGAACGAATTGAGCGATGTATTGATCCGGTTGGAACATAGCACTTGCTTTGGATAGAGCCTCTTCTGGAACCCAATCAAGACCATAGTTCGGGTCAAGATTACGAGCCTCTAAGATTCTCTCTTCTGAACCCCAAGCTGTGGCTTCTTCTGCCCTAAAGCTAATTGGAACATTCATCACCATCTTGACGTTTGCCGCATCAAAGGCACACTCTAAGATAACGGGCTTCTGAGGGCCCTCAGAAAGAAACTTATCAATTGTATTCCCTGAGAATACCCATCGAGCCTTCCATAGATAAGCAATCTTTGGCTTCCTATCTTGCTTCAATAGGCAGATATTAGCAACGCCGCTATTGATTGGTATAACCCAATTTGGCGTGTTTTCTTGAATACCAGCTTCTGAATGTAATTTGTTGTCTGAACCATCAACAGCCACCCAATTGCCGTTATCGAAAAATGCACGGCCTACTGGGATATTCTTGTCATTATTGACAATACCAAACTTGAGAACATTGTCTAAGTTAATCTCGGCGGCATCAACGGCATTCTGCCTTTGTCGCCTCATGTTGTCTTGTCGGCCTAAGTAGCCGATGATCATTCCAACTTGTGTTTCGCCTGAGCCACTACCGCTACCTACTCTCCGAGCTGATGCGGCATAATATTGCTTGAATACATCTAATTTGTCGTCTTTCGACCAGTTATCCAAAGATTCGCCCTGTGCGACCCATAGGTCTGATAGAGCTGTTTTCAGCCATTCAACGAATGCTGATTCAACTTCATCTTTTGTCGAACCTCTTTCTTTTGCGGTTGCTTTCAATTCTTGTGCGTATGTCATTCTCTTCACTCCATTTCCTTTTCGGGGAATCTTCGGATTGAGGTAGCCTTCTTAACATCTTACACCAAGAAGGACCTCTAAGCTAGATATTACAGCTATGACATCATCGTGAGTCTTGGGTTGCTTAATATGTCCGTTGGTAATCTTCACCGTTTCTAATCCGTGAGAAGTAGGTGATAATTCTTCGAGACCATCTATGGCTTCAAGTAAAACATCTATCTCTTCGGTCTTAGAATACGAGCCCCTAACTTCAACACCGATATTATCCAAAGCTCTTAGGATACTATCATTAGTTTTGTTAAACCATAATTCCGGTCTTACGATATATCCGCAGCTTCGTTCTCTTGTAATCAGGCATTTGATACCCCCTCTAAGATTGGCCGCTAAGACAATCAAATCCTTTTGTTCAGCAGTTAGCTCCATCCTATTTCCTCCACACCAATTACATCTGAAATACCTGATGAAGGACTTCCTTTGATGATATTACCAGATATGTAGGGCCCAAAATCACCCCAACCTGCCGCATCAACAGCTACTTCAACAAAGCAGGGCAAATCAATTCGTATGTTTTCTCCCTCAACTCTCTTGTAAGGAGAATCAATATGTCGTTTGATGTAATTGGTAGCTTCAGTATTTGATTCCAATTCTCCAAGAGGATAGTAGCCGAGCCCATCTCTCGCAGATACAGTCCATACAGGATAAGGCGCGGCCCCTGTTTGTAATTGAACGATCTTACCGCCTGTAATTCTTAGGATTCTAGGCTTCCTTTCAGCTCGAATCAAAACCAATTCATCAGATGTGTTTTCGTAAGACAGAATCCCTCTAGCATTTCTTAGGACTACCGGGTTCTTTTCGGATAGCTCAACTACTGATAATGGATCGTCTAATTCAGTAAGGACTTTGATTGCCCACCTAGCTATGGTGTCCTTTAGCCACTTCCTTCGTGATTCGAATGAGGACTGGATGTCATCTGGTGTTAGCCAATCAACAACCAATAAAGGATTATCTCTTGTCTCAGCATAGTCACATAGATAGATACCATTCGGTATTTTGCCGGACTGAGCCCAACCTCTCAACATAGTAGGTGCTTCGGGTAATTCACCACCTGAAGCTGTGAAGCCTAAGCATCGTTCTTCATTGATATGAACAGTTACCCAAGAGCCCACCGCTTTTTCAACAAAGCATTTTGTGAATTGTATAGAGGATGGGTCGTCAACAAAAGTAGGAGATGGAATAACCAAAGGCCAACCATTTCTTGGTCGTATAGCTTCATATTCGAAAGCACCACCTGATAGAAGCATGGCCGTTTTCTTTAGACCTGTAAGATTCATTGATGAACGGATGTGGTGAAATCTCTCACCATTGGCCTTAGCTAATCCTGAAATAATATCACGCCTCTTAGCAGGGCTTCCTCTTATGCTTAGTCTGTGAAGAAACACCTTCATATCGCGGGTATTGAGCTTGAAGAATAACGGATGTAAGAGTTTGGATCTTGTTTCATTGTCTATGTTCGGCTTGAGAAGATTCTCTATGCGGGTGTAAGCAGATAGCATAGACATATCTGTGACCTCAGTTTCACTAAGCTGACTCAATAGAATGAGTGGGTCTGGGCTATCTTCAACCTCAGCTGGAAATGCGCCCGTGAGCAAATAATACAACTCTCGAAAATCCTCATCGGATAATCTAAACTCAGAAGATGGCGAATAGAAGAAGAAAGCAATAGGCCATTGATTACTCGAAGATGCAATTAGATTGTTCGCAATCAAGTCTGAGCGATTCCGAGCTGTACGCATCACTCTCCATGTTTCAGCGAGAGCCCGATATGATAGCATATTATCACCAATAGTCCGAGAGTCGGTTCTGCCCCAATCTAAATCCATTAGCTATGGATGCTACTCTATCAGGAATCAAAGCTGCAAACTCTTCATTCAACTCGCAGATAACTGCATCCCGGTTGTGCAGTATAGCTACACCTGCTGTTGTTCCCGAACCACCGAATGGATCCAATACTACTGAACGCTGAATCGGGTGCTTCTCATCAGCAGAGCCAAAGCATTCGCAGCTCGGTTGCCAATTAACGGTTGAATATGCAGAGGGAACGTAAGAAGGAACAGACCCGGTTTTGGTG
>Ga0257116_1001634_pt1 | contig 13746 bp, 15 predicted proteins | sample SI112_120mmetaG_FD_190150 | JGI IMG/M metagenome (GOLD analysis project Ga0257116, IMG submission 190150) | Marine microbial communities from Saanich Inlet, British Columbia, Canada - SI112_120m | ecosystem: Environmental > Aquatic > Marine > Inlet | place: Canada: British Columbia | collected...
TAACAATGAGTACTATGAAGAGCTAGAGCAACTACATAAGTTTGTGCTACCTGGTATACCTTTTTCTATTGAAAGAGAGAGTTGGCTAACAGGAAAAATTAACAGAATATTCAAGAAGAAGAAACCTTTGCCCGTTTGGTTGCGGCAAAGTTAGTTTATGATAAGTATTAATATTAAAAAGTACGGTTAAGGCAAAGTCTTATATCAATATTAAATAAAATATTGAGTTCTTATTGAAAAGTCTAACCATAAGCTAGATGAATTAGTTAACCACTTAGAGTTAGAATTGAGCTCGGTTTAAATAACTCAGCACCCCACGCATCTTTAAAAGAGTCAGGGTCTCTCTCTATTTCTGTCAGCATTAATGAAATTATTAACGAACCCGTTCTGTCATCCTTCATTGAAGCCTTAGCTGATAGTAGTTGAATCCTAACAATAACATCTTTAGGTCTGGGTTTTATTCTTAACACTTCTTTTGCTTTGTCAACTTCTGATTGCTTCATATTATTCTCCTTTAAGTCGTTGTTTAGTATAGCCCCATCTTTTTATTCCGTAGCTGTTCGCCTTGTCCTCTTATAACATCTAACACAAGTGCAGTTTCAACTGAGAAGTTGTCTGCATAAAAAGCATCTTCTATCAGTGATAGTTTTATCTGTGTTAATTCGTTATTATCTTTAGCATTAAGAGCCTGTATATAGTACTTATTACTTGTATAGTTCTTAAGCCCTTGTAGTGTTTCGTTATCTATTGCCATAGTTTGTTTTTGTTTTTGTATTATTGCTTGAACGATATAGTATTTGTACTTTGGTCATCTTCGTAATCATAGACTGCAGCCTTTTTTCTTCTTATCTTTTCATCAATTTCTTCTTGCTTATAGTACGACAAGTGGTCGTATGGTGTACTGATATCGTATTTACTACTATCAGGTGTGTAAGTTACATCTGCTCGTGTAGCAATTGACAGTCCTGGATTAAGCCAGCGCTCCTGAACAGCGTTAGCTGAATACATATTATCCCAAGTTGCTCTCACTGGTAACTTTGGCTTATGCTTAGCCCATATTTCTTCTAATCTTTTCTCCCAGGCAATTCGAACTGGATTTACTTCTTCTAAAACTTTGACAGCTGGCAGTGCAAACAAAGCAAACAACGCCTGTCGCTCAGTAACCGTATCGCCGCCAAGAAGCCTAAGCCAATGAGTAGCTATTCGCTCCCAGTTTATTGGTCTAGCTCTTACCTTGTTACCATATACAGTAAACATATACTCATAAGCCAACTCTAGAATTTTAGGATGCATAATCAAAGTAAGAGAGGTGCTCCAATATGGAAAGTCATCTATTTCATCAATATCAACATTCATAATTAACTCCTCCAATCCAATACTAGACTCAAAGCAGTTCGTAAGAAGGATTCTTAACTCACCTTCAATTGACATACCAGACCCCCAGTATTGAGACCGCACTGGAACATTTCTTTTGCTTATATACTGTTGAAATGTAGCTACATTAATATGACGCTTTATTGTGATGTAAGTATTCATTCTCTTATCTTGCCAGTTTCAATATCGTTCTTAATCATATCTTTCATTCTGTCTAACGTAGCAACAATATCTTCATCATATTCAAGTAATGCGTTATTCATTGTAGTAGTTATATCGTGCCTTAATTTGTTGTCTTTTTTAATGTTAGTTAGATATCTATTACCTTGTGCAACAAGACTTTTATAAGACTCTGTAGTTCCAACTGCTTCATCGCTAAGCCCATCTATTTCTCTAGCAAGATGCAGGAATTTATTGGCTTTATTAAAATTCCTTTCCACTGTAGACACAAATTTTTTAACTTCATTGTAGTTAGACATACTAGAATCAGTATGAGCATACTTTGCATCCCAGTAATCTGCTAATGACTCAAATTCCATAATGAGTCTTGCATAAATAATTAAAACCTGAAAATTATTTGGAGTATGTACAAAGTTTTTTGCAATATTATTAATATTGGGTTGTATATTGTTTGCATTTAACGATAGAGAGGCTGACAAAACCACGAATAGTAAAGTATTTTTTAACAAACTATTCATCGGATTTATCCTCTTCCTTTGTATTTTCTTTGCACTCCTTGTCATCACATTCATCGTCACTAAATAAAACATTCCAACCGTGCATCACCCCAATAATAAATCCTCTTATGGCTTCACCAGCATAATCCGCCTTCACAGGTGTGGTCGATATTAAAAGAAAGCAGAAGATTGTTGTCAGGATGAGCTTCATATTGATGATTGGTTTTATTAATTATATAAATTCCAATATTTGTAATTTATAAGCTGACAATATTTTTTTTTGCTTGTGATTATCAATAACAGCCAGCTTTTGTTTAATATCAATAATAAGCCACATATCATCATTACTAGAAAATTGTGATTTAATATCCACATTAAGTGGCATATAGCTATCTAGATGATCTACGTCATAATTAGTACAGAACGAGGCATCATATATTTCTTCCACTCTTATCTCTTTATAGTATCTATTTTTATCAATCATAAAGAATTTCTTACCGTGCTGAGGACTCATTGGTATACTCCATTCGTAATATCCTACAAAGGAATCCAGAACATCAAAATAAAGGATGGCCTCTACACAAAATCCCTCGTCATTATATTCAAAAATCCAATCTTTTTTATTCTTATCCCAAATTCCAAGAGATCCAGCCTGACCAGCAGTTGAGTAGATAATAAAATAAACAAACCTACAATCAGATTTAATTGTATATCCATCAATATATCCGTAACCATACCAACTTAATATATCAGTGTTATAAATTACTTGTACCATGTTATTTGGTAGCTTTAAAACAACAGATTCTTGCTTCAAGACTAGATCAACTATTGAGTCACCACCAGGGATGATTTCCTCTATTTCAGAATAATCCAAATCTTGTAATTTGGACTTGTATTGCCCGTAAATAGATGGGTATTTTTTCATAAACAAACCAACATTCAATTCAAAAAGATTTAAATTGACGCTAATAATTTCTATTTCTATCATAGTTACAGACAACCTTAAAATAGACTCTCTACATCTTGTGGTTTTTTAATATTTCCAATTTTATAAGCTCCAGTCTCAATCAAGTTTGAAATTAGAGTTTTAATATCTCCAGAATAGGAATATGCATCAATATACTGTTTAATAGCAAAACCAAAAATATCTGTGTATTCGCCAAATGCAATATCTTTAGGAATTTTCTGACCCAGAGACTCTGGGGTTTCTAATAGCTCTGGGGTAATATCTGACTCTAATGCTTTCAATATTGCCACTCTAGCCATAATATTTGGAGTTACACCTATCTTTTGCTTTACATAAGAAAATCTATTAGTTACTCTGGTCGATAATGTTATTTCGTTAGGCAGATAGTTCACACTCACTCTCCTGGTTTTCATGCTTCCAAAAATACCCCTCAGTTACAGAACTGGAGTTATTGCCGTCTTTGTACTTAATTTCATATGAGGTTTTAACAAATGGATCGAGATCTTTATAAAATTTCTCATCGACCTCTGTATCTGTCGACAGAATAATTACTTGTTCACCAATAACTGGAAAGAAGTTGTTAACTAGTTTAGCCCTATGATTTGAATCCAATCTACCTAGCGGCGTATCAATGATAAATGGTAAACCTCTGCCAGACGTCTTGCCCAATGCTTCCAACATAGCTAAAGCATATATCTGCTTCTCACCAGATGAAATTAATTTTTTATTAACTTTGTTTCCATTTTTATCGATCAGATCAATCATAAAGCTAATGCGGTCTATTTTTGCCTGATACGCCATATCATCTTTTCTTGTAAGTCTTTTAAACACTTTGTTAAACTCAGACTCAAGTTGTGATACTTTTGATTGAATTAGGTCGTCTGATAGACTTGTCATTGCATCTATAACTTTATTTGCAGTACTACTTATGTTTTCAGTTGTCATGTTGCCTTGCAAACCTTTGTATGATCTTTCAAGCTCATGCGTAATACGGATACCCTCATTAAGCAATGATTCTATTTCTACCTTAATATTCGCACCACGAAGATTAAGCTTTTCTATTTCCAATGAAATTTTATTGATATTTTTAAACAAACCTTCTAACTGAATCTCATCAGGTGCTCTAGAGATATTCAACCCAAGGTTATCTATTTCAGTTTCAAGGGCTTCATACTTATGAAGCATATTTTTCAGAAGATCTTTTGACTTATTGGAGGCCTTTACTGTACTTTCAAATTCATGAAATTGATATGAAGAGATGTTGTTTTTTGGCTCTTTTGAAATATTATATTTTAATTTTTCAATAAGACTTAAAACCTCTGTTGAATTGTTTGAAATATCTTTGGCTTTTCTATCTAGTTGCTCGTTAAATTCTTTTGACTGAATAATAGACAAATCAGAAACCAATTGCTTGTTGAGTTTCTGTATAAAAGCGGGGGCTAAACTAAAAACAACATCACCACGCATTAACTCGTTAATATCTTGACTTAATTCACGTCTTTGAGCCTCTAAAACCTTTTGCTCCTTAATAAGAGAATCACGCCCCTTTGCCCAACTGCCGCCTGATTCATCAAGCTTTTGCTGTACCTTTTGTAGTTTTGCTTCTAGTTCCGTTTTAAGTATTAAGTAATTATTTTCATATTCTAGCGACTTATTTTCAACCTCGCACTCAATAGAGCTTAGTCTAAGCTCCATGTCATCAATTTTCTTGCGCTCTACGCTTGATATGTCTAACTTTTTATTCTTCCTTAAAACAACGCCCGTGTCATGTATAGCCCTATCAATCAAATCTATACCGACTAATTTTTTTAACGCCTCCACTAAAACATGACCATCTTCATCATCAGCCATACTTTTTATCTTTTCACCATCGAAAAAGAATAGGTCAGCTATACCTAATGGTATAAGATCATTTAAGAAACTTTGGGCTTGCACACTGTCTAATTCGGACAAAATTTGTCCATTTTCTTGAATTTCTATTTTTTCATTGAGATTACCTATTTCTCCCCCCCATGAGCGTGTAATTTGATATTCATAATCCACACCAAGCTTTGAGTAAGATAACTGCAATTGAATACTAGAGTACTTACATTGTTTGCCATTGCTTTTATGGATAAAACCTCGCATTTCATCCTCATAAGCTTTTTTTGACTTAACCCTTCCTAAAGAGGATTTACCAAATAAAGCCAATCGTATTGCCGTTAGTATTGATGTCTTCCCTGCGCCGTTAAGGCCGCCAAATAAAATAATAGGCTCTCCATCTCTCACTGATAAATTAATATTATGAATACCTTCAAAAACTCTAAAATTTTCTAATGTAAGTGATTTAAAGATCATGACCTGCACTCCTCTAGCATTGATTGGAATTTATCTCGTTTTTCTTTAAATTCTAAAACCTCGTTGTTTGCTTGAATTCTACGATCTAGCGCTTCTTCCATACTCCCCCAATCTTGTTTAAGAATGCTTTCTAACTTATTGGTAATACCTCTTCGATTTCCTAATCCACTTACTTCAATCTCCAAGTTGATTACTTTTTTCAACAAGTCAGATGACACATTGTCACTGTGTGCAACTTTACTAATTGCCTCTATTCCTTCATCATCAAAAAAACCTAAATCATTTTTCTGCCATGCAATGTCGTCATCTGGATAGATTTTGTTGTAAATTTCTGGAAGTGAATCGTTTACATCTGGCTCATTTGGATCATTTATCCATTCTTGTCTAATTACACGTAATTCATCTCTGGTGATCAACTCAATTGAACGACCTTCGTCCCTAATACCTTTTTCTATATGCAGTAATTTCTCTAACCACTCTTTACGAATTTTTAACCAGTATGGACCAGGAACATACTTAACATTACCCTCTTCGTCATAATCTAATTCGTTCGTTCTACCAACACCTGGTTCAAATCTAGTTTGCACATCGACCCTTCCAGAGCGTCGCTTAACATTTCTATATTTGGCTTTATTCTCTGGTTGTGATGAGAAATACATCTCATCCCTAAAGGCAAGTAAAGGTCTCATCCACTCTTCTCCAGATTCTATTAATCCATGTAGGGCACGATCTTTTGTCACTACGGTACAGGTCCAGCACCCAAATCTTGAATTTCCACAAGATTGAGATTTGGTGTCCACAACCAATGGACACTCCCCTTGATTAGAGCCCTTATACATCTCAAACAATTGATCATTATCACTACCCCATGGTGTTGGCGCACCAAGTAAATATTGCCAAACATCATCAGCCGTCCAATTCTCGATCGGCATATAAGTAAAAGCATTAGGTAAAGACGAATGCCTTGCCAATACAGAACCTTTAATACTGTGCTTATCAATCGATGCTGACCTAGCTAAACTTTCTTCTTTTCTCGATCCTAGCGCAACAATCACTTCACCGTGCTTAGATACTGTTTCTTGAATAAAAGCAGTAACAGGTTTAATTTTCATCCTCTCAGTACACCATCTAAAGCCTTTAGTAGGTGCTGGATAGCCTTTACCTAGAAGATTAGACCAAAAAGTGTTGTTAGTATCTGGCACTACCATTTGCGTCACAAGAGGGATGCCTTTTTCATTGGCACTCATTTGAACGTTATTTAACACTTCTCTAACTAGGCCAACAATAACAGGCGTTTCTACTAAGGTATCCGAACACACGACATACACATTCTTATTAAGCTGCTTCTTGGTTAGTGTTGTTAACGCTTGAAAAATTAAAGACAAAATTACAGTCGAATCTTTACCGCCACTAAACCCAACAACCCATGCCCTATCATTCTTTAAATACAAATCAGCTATTTCTTTTATTAGATCAGTTAGTTTCTCATCTGCCATTATTAAGTCACCTATCATTAAATCATGGGTTTTATATTCGTGACTACTCATGCTGCTTCAAACTCCTTTTCTATTGCTTTTTCACTTTCTATTAATTGCATACTAATTAACTTCTTAATCTGGTTTGTTGTTAGCTTAACGTTGTTAATTGCTTTGGTAATTCTTCCATTAACTACAGCCCTACCTTTCCAATTATCTGAACTTCTAGACCAGTCTATATCTGATAATTGATCAAGTACCTTCCAGCTAGTTTTATCATTAATTAATTGATTGCCTAAAATTCCAAGCGCATGAAGAAGCACGCCATGTGCATGAATAAACCCCTCTCTTAGCTCCCAACTATTTACTTTTCTATTCGCTGCTAATTCCCAGTCTTTGATTTGATTGGATACGTATTTCCAAAAATCAATCGCCAACTGAGTTTCATCTTCTGATATATGGTCATTCTTGCCTTTATTAAGTAAAGCTTTAGTGGCATTTTTAATGCCGCTTAAAGTAAATAACTTAATACTTCTATTTGAAATACTAGTCTTTTCAGTTTCTGTTAATCGACTAAAAATATGCACTTCATTCATCACTCTTCTGGCGATATTAGAAAGCTCTTCTCTTTGATCGTACAAAGTCGCTAATGATGGGCTAGGCCTAACTGCATGCTTATTAAGGTCTGCAAACATTTGCTGACTTCTTTTCAAGCCATTATCTAAAAAGAATACGACTGAAATGTGATCATGACCCAACTCGGTGTTGTTATTAACTGCCTCTTCAATAGCTGCCCTCCTGTGCTGGCCATCATTAAGCAATATCTGCGCATCCATAGATATCTTTAAAGTGCCAATATTAGGCGCCGATTCACCCATTGGAACAAACTCGGTTTCTCCATCAATTGAAGCGGTAAGGGAGGAAAGGGTGTAATCATTACGATTTTCAATTAAATAATTGGTCATTTCAGGAATTCGACCTTTATTTAACTTTCTTTGAGCTCTTAACTCAGCTGGAACCTCATCTTCATCAAATACAAAGATCTTAGGAATAATGCGCATTGGACACATTGCAATATAGCAAGGCCTACTAGCTTGAATACCGCGTACTGCGTTAAAAGAATGGAAAAAGTCTGACATAATTCAACAAAACAAGTTATTAATTTACGTCAATTATATATTAAAATATTAACATTGGAAGTTAAATTTTAAATTTTGGAAGTTAAATTTAAATAATAAAATAATAATTTAATTACTATTTTAAGTTTTCTTCAATATGAGCAAGGGGAATAGCCGCCTCCATTATCTTCTCTAAAACCACATCATGCAAATCTTCAATTGGGCTGTCAATTATCCATTTTTTTATTTCTTCACAACCTAAATACGCATATCTTTCAATATATCTCCAAATTTCATTCTCATTTCCATTTCTCATAATCTCTCCATCTTTTGTACCTTCTAGTGCTAAAAGATAAGCAACACTATCCTTATCTCCAAAAGTTTGCTCTTTTATTTGCATTAGGCCTCTGTTAATTTGAACATCATCACATGAATCATGTGTATACCTTCCAACCATAGCAGCAAAAACCATAAACTCATAATTTGAACTGAAAAGCTGTTTTTCTGAATTACTACCAACTTCGGTAAATTTATCAACTATTTGATTGTGTTCTTTATCAAAAAATACCGTTGCCATAATTCCTCCTATTTTATTTCTTCAATTGTTGTACCAAAATGAGCTTTATCCCAATCATCAATTTCTACCTCATATTTTTCTCCTTTCACAGGCAGCTTACCTTGAATAAGTTTTTTTTCAGGTTTGACATGATTTTTATAATAATATCGTTTTCCAATAAAATTACCAATTACTTCTTCATAGTGTTCTCGCCATTGACCATTCGATAAAAATATAACCAGCTGGTGAGATTGGTCTGGTAAAAATTTTAGTGTTGATTTTTGATAGTCTTCATCCATTTCAGAAAAAGGCGCATCTATAACAAAAGGGGCTATTGTACCTGGTGCCGCCCATGAGCTTTCAGCGCCTTGTCTTAATTTAGAATGAGAAATTAAAGATGTTATAAATGATAGTTTTAAAAGCATTTCTGTGCCCTCACCTACCCCACCTGCAACAGTCCCAGTACCTGAGACAACTAAACTTACATTGAAATTTTCATCAACTAGTGCGTTAAAATCATTGTGGCTGCATTCTGATATATTTGTTTGAATAGTTTTGGCTATTTGTTTTATCGCATTCCTTTCATATTTTTCTTGGTTTGACTTAAGCCTACTCTTTGTTATATTAATAACTCTTCCAAATTCTTGTTTTATCTTAAGTTCAGGATTATCAGTCTTAACTTTATCAATAGCCTTATTAATTTGTGCAATCTCTGACGCATTCATGTTAAGTGTGACTTGTTTTGATGCCGCATCATCTGTTTTTATATCTATAGTTTTTCTAATAATTTTTCGATCTTTAAGAAGTTTATCAATATTAGTATTACCAAGATCTTTTAGTTTTTCTTCTATATCTGAACACGCATTTGTATATGAGCTAATTAGGCTATCACTTTCATCGAGTTGGTTTGAAATCCTATCTAAATCTGAAATAAAGTTACTTGCACGCCCCTTAAAAAATGCAGTTGCACTAAATGCCTTTGTAAGTCTGTCATCAATTAATGATGTGTTAGCAGTATCTAAAAGAACTTTAACTGCATTGTATTCAGTGGTATTTTCAACAAGATCTCTTTTGCAAATACATTTATTTTGGCTTAATAATTTGTCAATAAAACTGTCTATATATCCAGCCGGAAGCTTTCCTTCATATTTTTCTTTTTGAAGCGGTTCTACTTTCTTACTAAGAAAAGCACCAAAGATTGCAAAGCCATATTTTTCGATTAGATTAATTTTTTCATTAAGAAATCCCTGTCTTCTGGTTGCTTCAATTCTTTTAGCGCCTTCTTTTTCCTTAAGTTGGGCTCCTAATTTTTTTTCATCTTCATGATCACTCTCTGAGATTTTTTTTGTAATTTTTTCATCAGTCCCTTTGGCTACTTTCAATTCATCTTTTAATTTGTTTAATTGACCAGTAATTACTTCCTTATCCTTATTAAGCTCAATAAGTTTATCGCCAAATACCTTAGTTAATTTGTCAGCTTGAATTAGTGTGTTTTGTTGTCTAGTATTTTTATTTAAAAGCATTTCCAAGTCTTTTATCGCAACATCAGACAAGGTAAAGCCCAAAATATCCCTGACTGCATTTTTATAACCACGGCCTTGGTCTGCTGAAGCGTCCAACATCTTTCCAACTGTTTCTCCAGAAAATAAAAAGTAATTAGACAATTCACTTGGTAATATTCTGCTGATGGTACTTTGGGGCTCATCAATAAGTTTTTGTTGTCCTGTTTGATATTTTTTAAATAGAGTAAATGTATCCTTTCCAGCGGCAACAGCTTTACCCTTCATATCCTTTTGATGGGCTTTTCTTGTAGCACGATATTCAATACCTTCATGTTCAAATCTCAGTTCAACTTCAAATTCACTATCTTCCTCATTGGGTGTAGTTTTAATCACCTTTCCATTTTCAATCTTACTGTTCCATGTGTCCCAATGAGCAATCTCCACATTATCAACATTTTTTAACTCCTTATCGAAGTCAGGTGTTGTTCGATATAAGCACCATTTAATAGCGTTAATCATTGTTGTTTTACCTGTGCCATTCTGTCCATGAATCAAAGTGACATGTTTATCTTTTTTATTCGAAAAAATTAACTCATGCTTGCCATAAAAATTTCTCCAGTTGATGGTTGTTAGCTTTATTAAATTCATTATCTAATCTCCAAAATCATCGGTATTTATAAAACGATTAATTTGTTTTTCAATTTCTTTTAATTTCCTTTCTGAGCCAGTAGAACCATATTTATGCATTTTCTCAATTAAAATAATTTCTGCTATCAATTTATCATACGCATCAAATGTTTTCTTTGAAATATCATCATAATTCCTGGCAGTATTATGCATAATTTGAGCCATTTCATTAATTTCTACCCCTTCATTGTTATCTGGCATTTCACACTCCTTCTTTTGTTTCTATCAAATAAGTATTTTTTATAGTTTGGATTTGATCTTTTATATCGTTCTGATTAGAACAAGACTTAAAAAATGCATCAACTCTTGCCATTTCCTTGCCTATCAGATCTTTAAAATCATTAGTACTAGAGGTTTTTGTAATTACAAAATCATGCACTATGGCACTTTCTTTATTATCTGACTTTCTTAGTATCCTACCTCTTCGCTGAACCCATTGTCTTTCGCTCGATGAGCTTGCAGTAAAGTACGCCTCATTACACATTGGAACATCAAAGCCCTCATCTAATACTTTAATTGCAGCAATTGCATCAATTTGTTTATTTTTGAAAGTTTGAAGGACGTTTCTCCTATCATGATGCGATTCCTCTGATGTAAATTTTGATACGTTCCAGTCTCTATCTGCAAGAATTGAAGTTATTCTATCAATAATTCTTATTGAATCATTTTCAACTCCAGATTCGTCTTCGTCTTCATAACTAGCTTGAAAACCTGAACCACAGTAAAATAATTTATAAGGAGAAGGTTTTTTAGATTTTAAAATTTCATTTAAAGTTTCAAATTTATCTTCAACACCATCCAGAAGTCTTGCTCTTTTGAAGATTGTATTGTCAAGTATTGATTTATCTTTAGAGCTTAAAGTGCCCTCAGTTTTTTGTTTGTATAATGAACTAATAAGTCTAGTTAGCCTTAGGTACTCTTCTTCTTCCACTCTGTTCATTTCCACCTCATGAATCTGATATGAGTATGGACATAACCAGCCATCTTCAAGAGCCATATCTAAAGTATATTCCTCAACTATATCATCATAATAACTTTTCAAAATGACTCTTGATTCTTCATCATCTTTGTTCCAGGGAGTTGCTGATAACCCCAAAATATATTTTGCTTTTGGAAGATTTTTAATTGTATTTTCATTGGCATGGTGATGACATTCATCAGAAATCATAAAAATTTTTCCATGATTACTACTTTCAATTTTCTTTAACTGAGTTTGAAATTTTTTTCCATTTAATGTGGCGTTGACAACTACAATCGGCAAAAACTTCTTAATGCCTAAATTAAATCTACCAATCGCACTTGATAAGCTAGAATACCACTTGTTGGAATTCCCAAAACACTCATAGGGCTCTATACTATATTTATTTAAAACTTCTATCCACTGCTCTGCAAGCACTATATATGGCACGGCAATAATGACGCATAATGTTTCTTTTTTTGCAGCTTCTACTGCAGCATGAATGGCTGTTATAGTTTTTCCAGAGCCTGTTGCTAGTGCCAGAATCCCCTTATAATTATTATCTTGCCATTTTTTTAATGCCTTTTTTTGAGGCGCTCTTAACTCGTATGGTAATTTTGATTTAGGCGGATCAATAACGCCTAGTGGCAGCTTTGGAAAATCAGGTTTTTGGTAATGTTTTTTAATATTCTGATAAGCTTTTGATGGCAAATCATAAACCTTTGTATTGGGCTCATTCCCATTCCAGGCTTTTTCAAAATCTTCAATTTTTGGCTTGCCCCAGTTGTAAAAACCATCAATCCAACTAGGATAAACAGAAAACTCTTCTGAATTACCATCTGGATTATATTCATTAGATATTAACGCCCTCCTCGTTAAATTCATTGAACCATTGAATACAACTTGATCGCCATTCTCGTCCTCCAGAATACCAATTTTTTTATGATACATTCCTCCAACCCTTGAAGCATATTTAATTTTTAAATAACCTTTATTGCACAGCCAACTAAATATCTCTAAACGATATTGTTCAATTTCTGAAAAATCCCCATTAAAAATTTCACGCCATATTTCATCAAATTTGTCATGAACATAGCTATTTCCATCTAAGGCATCATATTCTTCTTGAGTTAAAGGGTCTCCAATCAATATGCGCATCTTCCCATTATTCTTTACCAAACCTTCTATACCCTGCAAAATCATTAGTAGGCCATTAGTAGTAAAGTAACCTACTGCAATATCGTGTTTAATTGCCTCCTTTAAAACAGGAATATAAAATTCCTCAGCTACATTATCATTTGCAGTTGAATAATTTAATTTAATTTTCTTCTTGTCAAATGCCATATAAATAATATACCTTAACGACTACTTTTATTTAATTACAATTCAAAATCTTAACTGTATTATTATCAAGGTCACCATCAAAATACTGGTCAATAACTTGGTGAAAAATCGAAACACCTCCTGAAACACTAGAAAATAACGTCATTGATGAATTTAACTTAAGATCATCAGGAAATCCAAAGATTTCAGAGGCTGTATAGCCACCATCCAAATCCAATAATACTTTGCAGCATTCAATTAGCCTTATGCCTAAAATAGGATGTGCAAGATACGCCCTAGCCTCTTCTGTGTTACGTATTGCGTACTTTTGTGCAATGTAACTACGCCCCAACCCTTCAATTTGTGGAAAGATATACCACATCCAATGAGAATACTTTTTCCCTTGAGTGATCTCATCTAATGCTATGGCATAATCTTGCTTTTGAGCAGCTATAAACCTTTTTAAATCATAAGGATCTTCATTTTTATTCATATTTTGTTACTTTATTTAGCTAGATAGGACAATTATTAAAATTTCCTAAATTTTACGACCAACTATTACCCAAATACCTTTAATTCAATGAACAGTTGACAATTGAGAATTGAGAATTGAAAATGACTAAAAAACACCTATTTGCAAAATTTCCAATATTTTTAATTATTCCTTTTCTTTGCAAATCACTTGCACTGTTGCTTTTTTAGACTCGGTGACAATTTCACTAATTGTTTTTGATCCATTGGCTTTTCTCACTTGATAATCCACCATGTTAAG
>Ga0257116_1001644_pt1 | contig 13698 bp, 9 predicted proteins | sample SI112_120mmetaG_FD_190150 | JGI IMG/M metagenome (GOLD analysis project Ga0257116, IMG submission 190150) | Marine microbial communities from Saanich Inlet, British Columbia, Canada - SI112_120m | ecosystem: Environmental > Aquatic > Marine > Inlet | place: Canada: British Columbia | collected...
GTCGGCGTATCTCGGTTTCTGTTTGTTTTCTTTTGGTATTGGAATAGATAATATTTGTACCATTTTCATCTTCCACTATTCCAACCCACTGCATTGAGCCAGGTTTAATTTCTTTAGAAGTATTGATCGACAGATTTATAAAATCTGTGGGTTTTAGTGTGATTTTGCTCCCATACTTTCTACCAATCCCTCTTATTTCTCCTTGGTTAATTTTGTACCAAGGTCTCACGATTACTTTTTTTCGCTTATCAGTAGTAAAATATATGTTAAACGATTTCCAGGCTTCGTCTTTTATAATCACTGCGCGACTATCTCGATAAGTATCATCATCTTCATAAACCTCGGGATTGTATTCTACTTCCAAGCCTATATTCCAATAATTTTTAAAATTATTACGTTGTTTAATTTCAAGGTTATTACGTGTAATTAATCCAGTACCTGATAAACCCATTACCCATAATCTAGCTTCCAAGTTTTGTGATAAGAAAATACCTTTAGGTTCATCTCTACGAATAGAGATACGTGTAAATGAATACCAATTATTATTTTTCTCCTGGAATCCCATATCACTAACATCCCAATTCTTATCTCTGAATCCAGCGGCAGCCGTCACGTCCCACCAGACTGGGTCACGATAGCTAACTCGGAATCGTCCCGCATACCCATTTTTATCGTTCATCGTACTGGCAACTTGTCCTTGAAACTCAAATTTGTTGTCCATTAAGTTGACTAGCCAATCAAGACTATAACTGCTGGCCAAATTTGAAACTTTTTGACGTCTTAAATCTGTTGCCATAAATCCAACTGTTGAGAGGTCATTTATTATTGGTTTTTCAAACCTACCAACGAAATAATTAGAGTATGGTTCTACTAAGAACTTTTCTTTTTTTAAGGTTCCATTTTCATCGTACTCACGTGTTCCATATTCTTCATTTGTTACTGCGTTAATCACTCCATAGCGAAGACCGGAAGAAGTTTCTCCTAAAATTTTAGCTGCACCAAGGATAGTTGTCTCATTTGGTCGATCTATAATTGTGCCTGATTCTGGGGAAAAAAATCCAGGTGTTTTTCCTATTCTTCTAGAATTAAAAAGGTTTAAATGGCTTTTAAAAAAACTTGAGCCCTGAACAAAAAACGGCCTTCGCTCTTGGAGACGTGTCTCAAATGCCGATAGATTAAGAACGGAAGGGTCAGCTTGCACTTGGCCAAAATCAGGATTGAAAGTCATATTAATAGTCGTATTGGAACTAAGACTATATCGAGTATCTAAGCCAATATTTTGCGTGTTATCAATCTTGTCTTGATCTACTTGGCCTGCCAAGAGATAAGGCATCAGTTCAAAATTGCGAGGCTGGGGAATATCTTTAATGCCTTTGAGAATACCATAGTGGGGTACCATTCCTCTTACACCTTTTGCACGGCCTGGCCATTGCATTTCTTCCTGTTGACCATAATAGTGCCGTTGAAAAGAAGCGCCCCATTCCTGAATATCATCTTTACTATATTGAAATACATTAAATGGTATTCGAATTTCAGCAGACCACCCCTTATCATTATGGGAAACCTTACTTTCCCACACCACGTTCCATGTGTTGTCAAAAGCGTCACGACCTTCGCCGGCAATCACTACATCCACCTGAACTTCGGCCGCATTCACTGCAAACCAGTATCCTGTTTTATCATCATTCCTTGAATCGATACCAAGCCCTACCCAATCAGAGTTGGAATCAAAGCCAGACTCCCAATCATCTCTCCGTGCTAATCGCTCCATAATACTTTCTGGATTCGGATCAAAATTATTGAAAGCAATATAAAGGTATTTATCATCATACAGTACCCGTGTTTCAGTACGAACAGTTGGTACTTCTAAATTGAATGGTTCAAATTGAAGAAATTCATCAATTATAAACGCATCATCCCATGATAAGTCATCAATAATTCCATCAATCACTGGTGGTACAGAGGTTCTGGTTACCATGGCCACCTTATATTTTAACTGGGTATAATCATCCACTGAACCACGTGTATTAGGGTTATCATTGCTGATTAACCAGGCAGTAGATAGAAAAAAGAAAGTGAATATTTTTTTCATTAAAACGTTTAATTATGGCAGGAAAAGAGTTCGCAAACTTATAGCCAATATCTTTAGCCAACTTATGTTTATTCTGAAAAAATTCAGCTAATAATATTTTTTATTGAATGTTTCAATTCGCCCAATGGCACCCCACGGTCTGCATGACCATTTTTTGTCAGCCAGGAGGTGGTTTGAAAATCCTTTGATATAGAATGTCCCGTATATTGTTCAATCACCCGTTTACCGGAAAATCCGATATTTCCCGCACCGGATTCAAACAGTCTAATTCCCCGGGAACCATATCCAATGGCCACTCCGCCAAGAGTTGGATCGGTAATAATCGTAACAACTTTTAATCCGGCTCGTTCCACCCGTGTTATGGCCAATTGGGCCTTTGGGATACTTACCATGGATGAACACCCCGCATGCATGCGAGCACCACCACCGGCAGCTTGCAGAATCATTGGCACTTTTTTTTCAATAGCAATTTCAGCCACACGCCAGATCTTTTCGCCCGTACTCATGCAAAATGAACCGCCAAGAAATCCAAAATCATTTGCGCAAAATACCACATTGTTTCCATCAATCTTGCCATCTCCTGTAATCATTGCAGCGGGCAACCCTGTTTTTGCCCGCTCCGAAACCAATTTTTCTCTATAACCGGGAAAATTCAATATATCTTTATCTAAAACTGATGCAGTTTCTGGATGTTCGGTAAATGATCCCTTATCTAGGATGAGGTCAATATAATCCCAGGCGGAGAGGCGGATATAGCGGTGATTGCAAATATTGCAAACAAAATCATCATCGGATAATTGGTTAAAAGAGACTGGGTCAAAAACGCGGTTGCCATGTTGATCTTGGCATCCTTTATGGCGTTTTATATACCCGTTTGAATTTGGTATAGGTAAACGGGATTTATGGTTTCTTTCCTTATGTTCAACTTCTTCCCATTGTCCCATTTTAGCCCAGCGATTTACTCGATTTTCATACACCTCTGGTGGAGTTAATGTATTTAATTCTTGTATATTTTTCACCAATGCTTTTTCCAAAGACATGATGGACTCCTGTGGATAACGGTGGGCCGGGCCACTGGGTTCATCAATCAATTCATCAACAATCCCATGGGTAAGCCCTTCTTTAGAAGTGATCTGACTAATCTCTGCGGCCTCATTCGCATGGTGTCTATCATGAAATAAAATGGAAGAGCATGCTTCCGGCGAAATCACCAGGTATGTTGAATTTTCCATAGCTAATGTAATGTCTGTTCCGGTCAGTGCAATCGCGCCCCCACTGCATCCTCTATTAATAATGACAGAAATCGTAGGCATTTGGGAATTCACCAAAGCTTTGATTGTTCCGCCAATTTTCCAAGCTATTCCACCTGCTTCTGATTCTTCTGTGGGGTCAGCACCAGGTGTATCAACAAAAATAATTATTATCCGATTCTCTGTATTGGCAATATCTACAGCTTCGACAGCTTTTTCGTAACTGGCGGGGGTGGGCATGCCGTGGTTCCAACTTTTAATTAAAGCCGGATCAGTCGCCAATTGTTGAAATAATTTATAATCCGAAGTGGGACCACTTTGCTGGCCAATTAACATCACAGGCGTTTCTTTGTCTTTTATTTGGATAGATGCACGGTGCGTTTGAATTAGATTTGCACCGAATTCCTCACGTTGAAGGCATTCACCTACTTCAGAAAAAATGGATAGATAGTCTAAATATTTGGGTCGTTCCGGATGAAATGAAAGTTGGTATTTCTCATATTCCGATAAGTGTTGAATCGTATCCGCATCATACTGATCAATGAGTTTTTCAAAAGGAAAATAGAAATGTTTTGAATGAGAGATGGTTATTTAAACTGACGGAATCTTAACCAGATTTTCAGCAACAATATCAGCCACATCTTTGACTTGAATTTCGGTTTGCCCTTCTGGCGTGAGAGGCTTCAGACCTTGATTCATCATGCCAAAGCAAAAATTGCAACCGGTAACAACCGTATCCGCTCCGGACGCAACCACCTGTTCTGCCCGAACCAAATGCGTGCGCCCCTTGGTTTCCTTTTTCCACCAAAGTCCACCGCCCGCGCCACAGCATAATGTATTTCGACCTGACTCTTCTAATTCAAAGAAGTCATCAACTGAAGCTTGGATGGCTGTTCTCGGTGCATCTACCTCATCGAGCATTCTGGATAAGTTGCAGGGATCGTGGTAAGTCACTTTCCCTTCCGATCCTTTTTTCACTTTTATGCGGCCCTCTGTTATTAACTGTTCAATCACTTGCGTATGATGGAATACACGATAGGTTACCTCTGCGTATTTCCCATATTCCTTTTCCAGATTCAAGGCACAATGGGGGCAGAGGGTTACGACCTTTTTGGCATGTGCCAATTGTTCCATATTATGTTCCCGCAGCATGGTGTAGGTGAGTTTATCACCCAATCGGTTGGCCGGATCGCCAGAGCAGTGTTCATTTTCCAAAACACCATAAGACACACCGGCGACCTCTAAAATTTTTGTAAAGTTTTCAACTGATTTTGTGAAATTTGGATCAAGCCCATAACGGGCAAAACAGCCCAGCCAAAGTACATATTCCATATCCGGTGTATAAGAAGGCAACCGATCTGCCAAAGGGCTACTGGCGTGTCCTTCCGTATTGCCGGATTCCTGCAAATTCATGAATAACTTTTGGTATTCCTGGGGCACTTTCCCTTCGACTAGAACCTCTAAACGGCGTATTTCATCGGATTTTTCTACATAGTTTCCAACGGGACATACTTCTGTACATGCCTGGCAGGTGGTACACTCCCAGCCCGCTTCCACATTAATAGTCCCCAGTACATCCACATTTCCCTGATCTAAAAGCGGTTGCCGTAAATCCAGAATAAAATGGTTTTTAGGATCCAAAATACCCCCCCCGCGGTTCGCCGGACAAACATCAATGCACCGACCACACTCTACGCAGGAAAATACATCCAAGACTTGATTCTTTGTCATACGGGTAAGATCTACTAACGTGGAATCCAACTCGTCTTCTGATCCTTCTAAATCGATGTTAACTGCCGTATGGTACGGTTGTTCAAATGGTCTAAAGAAAATATTCACAGGTGCTAATACAAGATGAAGATGCTTCGATCGGGGTACCAGCCAGAGAAAAGCCAGGATAACACTGGTATGCAGCCACCAATTTATTTTCCACACCATAGGGGATAAATCAAATTCACCATATATATAGGTCAACATCAGTACGGCAATGAACAATGCAACAAATCCAGAGGTAGGTGATGTTTTTCCCAAAGGAGCTGGTCTAATCATAAATCGGCGGTAAGCCAATGCAATAATCCCTATCAACACCAGAATGGCAAAGGGAATACCGAAATATGAATATGCGTGATGCAAGGATTCACTTAATAAAGGAACGCCAAATCCAGTTGCAAAATGGTCAATGGTAATCAAGCCAAATACAAGAAACCCCCAAAATACCAGCCCATGCATGAGTCCAGGCCAAAACCGACCACCCATCACTTTCTCATGAAATAATACTTCTCTAATGACGCGCCAACATCGTACTCCTAAGCGGTCAAATGGCAAAGATTCACGTCCTTTTAAAACGATCTTAAATCGTCGCCAAACTTCATAACCAAATGACCCCAAGCACCCAATTGTACCCAGCGTTAAGATTATTTTTTCAATATTTGAAAATTGAAAATCGGGCATAGATTATTGAATTGCTTCGGTTAGTTTTGGAATAATTTCTAACACATCTCCCACCACACCATAATCCGCAATTTCAAATATGGGTGCTTCTGGATCTTTATTAATTGCTACAATATTTTTGGATCCCTTCATTCCAACCACATGCTGAATCGCACCGGAAATTCCCAAAGCCAGATACATTTTGGGTGATACGGATTGGCCAGAACTTCCAATTTGGTGAGCCGCAGGCAGCCAACCTGCATCCACGACAGGTCGGGAAGAAGCCAGTTCTCCCCCGAGGGCCTGCGCTAATTCTTTTGCCAAGGGAATGTTCCCTTCCTTCCCGATTCCTCTCCCTACAGAAACAATAATATCCGCCGAAGTTAAATCAATACCGCCTGCTTCTTCCTGGAATGGTTCTTCAGATTCTGTTCGTATCATTGATACATCCAGATTTACGGTACAATCCCTAACAGGCGCAGATCCTACGTCAGCCTTTTCTGAAGAAAAAGCAGCCGATTGAAAACTGATTAAATAGGGACCGTCGCCAGTGGGGGTTACATCAGAAAACAACTTCCCGTTAAACATCAGTTTTGTAAACACAGAATTGCCCCCGTTCGTAGTGACACTCACATTATCTACTATAAATGGTTTCATGAGCTTGGCACTGACTTTGGGTGCGTAATCCCGAACTTGATATGTATGACCAAAAATGACATAGGTTGGATTTTCCTGTTCAATCACTTGCTTTACAGTTTCAGCATATCCATCTGCAGAATATGTGGATAGCAGTTCATTCTCAACTTTTAGTACTTCACCAACATTTAATCCAGATGCTTCTTCAGCCAATAAGTCCACATTGGCACCCATAACAAGTGCGCCTATAGATAGACCCAATTCTCCCGCCATCTTTTGTGCCCCAACAATGGATTCCAGTCCCATACGGTGTATTTTTCCATTACTGTCTTCAAGTACAATTAAAATATCCATAATGCCCCCTTATAAAACCTTAATTTCATTGCGAAATGTTTCGACTAATTTCCCGACTATCTGCTCCACAGATCCTTCAATCATGACCGTTTGTTTGTCGCTTTGAGGTACATATACCTTTTCGACTGATTGGCTTTGGTTTGCCACACTTGGTGTAACGACTTTTATTTCCTTTTTCTTAGCGCCCATGATTCCTTTCAATGAAGGGTATCTTGGTACATTTAATCCCGATTGAATACTTACACTGGCTGGGAGTGATAAAGACACCCATTGAAACCATCCTGCCTCGAGCTCTCTTTTTACTTTTATTTTTCCACCGCCCACTTCGGTAGCCATGGCCATAGATGCAGTGGACATACCCAACAATTCACCTAGGATAATCCCTGTCTGTCCCATCCCCAAGTCATCGGATTGCAAACCTGTAAAGATTAAATCAAAATTTTCATCTTTAAAAGTATCCGCAAAATAAGAGGCCGTTACCAAAGGATCGATCATGCCTGCCGTATCCAATTGAATATGAATCCCCCGATCAGCACCTTTCGCCAATGCTTCTCGAATTACTTTTTGGCTTCGATCCGGCCCAAGGCTCACTGCTACCACCTCACCTTCGTCATTGGCTTCTCGAATTTGTAGCGCTTCTTCTAACGCATAATTATCACTTTCATTCATCACATATGCAACGGCGCCTTCATCAACCCAATTTTGATTTGATTGAATTGGAAGCGGAGATTCGGTGCCGGGCACTTGTTTAACTAAAACGGCAATCTTCATAGTATAAAACCCCATTTGTTAGATAATACTGTTAAATCCATACTTTATTTTAATTAAAATTTAGGGTGATAGACGAGGTAAAATCAATAGATAAACCGACTGGTCGGTCTATAAAACTTTTATATACAATTTTTAACAGTTATATTTAAATTGAAATATGGAAAATATTACCAGATTTATTCTTGGCAATGGTCTTTTTATTATTGGAACATTTTTACTTTTTTGGGCCGTTAAGCGAATCATAGAACGACGAAATTATTGATTTAATACACCCGAAAAAAAGATTTGACCCCCAATACAGAGTTGGTGTAGCTTTGGAGCAGATAATTCAGTTCCTCTTGCGAGAGATTAACTGGGGCTGAGTATATATTAAATATGAACGAAACACAAAAAGGAGAGATTATGAACTCAAAACTCTTTAAAACATTTTCAATTTTACTTGCGGGCGTTATTGTTTTTTCCGCTTGTGAAAAAGATGATCCTGTTATCTACGGAGATGTAGTTGGCACATGGAACTTGTCAGCACTTACAGGAACCTATGACCGTAAGGTAGTCACAAAAGAAGGTGCAGAATATTCTGCTGACTCGTATGATTTGGTTGCTTCCTGGGATGATGCAGCAGGTTTTGCCGCAGCTGCCGGCGTAGATGCCGCATTGGTTAAATCAATCACAGATTTCGAATTGGCCTCATGGGAAGCCGGGGACAACGCACCTGGTTTTCCAACGACTAATGTTTTTGATGCCGCAGCGCTGGCTGCGTTAGGTATTGTAATGCAAGGTGTATTTGATGATGCCCCGAGCAAAGATAAGCCTGGAACGTATAAAATCACTGGTACATACCCATCCGTTCGCCTCAATACAGAAACATGCACGCCTTATTTAACGGTTCCCCAAATAAACGACCAGGGTAACTATACACTAACTTTTGATGCAACAGATGCAGCAGGTACAATCGCTCTTTCTCCTGCAACAGATCTGGAACAGGTACTTCCTCCATTCCCCGATGGTAAATTTGCCGTGAATGGTGATGCAGGGACACTGAACATTGATTTCTTAGATCGGGATTCACATGGTTCTCGTTATAGCGAAGTTATGGCTGGCTGGAGTGAAGCGGATGACCGTGTTATTTCAGGCCTTTCTCAATTGCCTGTAAATACATTGGGTGGGTTTTTCACAACACCTGATGATCCAAATGCGAGTGAAGAAACCTCTGCTTCAGGATATGTCGCTGACGCAGCCTTGGCCCCTTGGGGACCCGAAGGCGCAGGCTTTGGATATTTAACCTGGTATGCATTTAACATTATTTTAGAAATAGAAGTAAAAGCAGCTGATGTTAAAAGCCCTTTGACCGATTTAGATGGCGATGGCGAACTCACACCTACGGATATGATTATCTATATGCATGCTGATAACTTGGCTGGCGGTGGTGGCACATCTTATGTGGGCATTCCTTACGCTCTCTTAGTTGATAGTTCAAATCCAGCAGCACCTGCTCCGGTGAATGATAGTGCAACTGACTTCGCACTAAGTGGGTTAGCAACAGGCGCAGGTGGTAAAATGAAATTCACCATCTTAAGTGGCCTTTGTATGCCCGTTGATGAAACGATTGATTTCAAATCTGGTTGGACATCTGCCGAATAAAAACCGAACTTTCTGATACCTCGCAAGTGTATCGTTCATACAGGTGGGGGTGGTTTTCGGACTGCCCCCATTTTTTATAGGAGAAGAAATATCCAAAAATGAATAAATTATTTCCCCTTCTTTTTTTCATCTTTACATTTGCATTTTCCCAACAAACCACCTTAACGGGTATAATCACGGATAAATCCTCTGGGGACCCCCTCATTGGTGCAAATGTGGTCATTTCTGGTTCAGGATTAAATACAGGGGCTGCAACGGACTTTGATGGGAATTATAAGGTTCAAAATATCCCTGAAGGATCTTATAACATAAAAGTAACATATATTGGGTACAGTGATTTTACAGGAAAGATTCAAATCACAGGAGATGAATCCACCCAATCATTTGATGTGCAACTTTCTATCTCAGCGATCCAGCTGCAAGAATATGTGGTCACAGCCAGTCGTGGGAAGCGGGAAAAGATTACAGACGCGCCAGCGGCAATTTCCATTATATCAGAGTTAAAAATTCGTAATGCCAGTAATCCTAACCTTGGGGATTATTTCAAAAACATTAAGGGTGTGGACTTTACGGCATCTGGGTTAGACAGTTATAATCTCAGCGCCCGTGGATTCAATTCAAGTTTTAGCAGCCGTTTACTCACCTTAACCGATGGGCGAATGGCCAATGTACCTTCTCTGCGTCTTATCGCTTATAATGTTATTCCACTTACCTCAGATGATGTAAAACAAATTGAAGTCGTTTTAGGGCCATCTTCTGCCCTTTACGGACCTAACGCACATGCAGGTGTCGTCAATATTATTTCAAAACGACCTAAAGAATCACTGGGCACGGTTATTGGCCTTACAGGTGGATCAAGAAATTTTACTAAAGCGCAAGTCCGCCATGCGGGACAAACTGGGAATTTTGGGTATAAATTATCATTGGTTAATTTTTCTGCACATGACTGGGAATACATTGAACATGATGAAAAAACGGCCCACTATTATCAATGGCAAAATGATGATTTTGGGCACGGAGAAGACTTAGATGACTACTTTAATGATGGAAGAGCATGGTGGAACGGATGGGATATTGAGGTAGACCGTGATGGGGATGGGACGGTTGATACAACTTATCTAGGGGCGGATAATATAATTCGCGATCGTAACGAGGATGACATTGATGATATGCCAAACTTTGATATTAAAAATACACGTTTTGATATTCGCACCGATTACGATTTTTCTCCAGAGCATTTTATCAGTTTAAATTATGGTTTTGCCCAAGCGTCCAATATTAATATTACTGGTATTGGCAGATATTTAGCAGATGATTGGGTATATCAGTTTTTTCAGGCGCGTTGGGTATATAAAAATTGGTTTGCCCAAGCCTACCTTAATACAAGTCAATCGGGATCTACCCGAAATATGAGAACCGGCGGTATTGTAAAAGACCATTCCAAATTTTTACACCTCCAGTTTCAACATAACTTGGATTTTAGTTTTCTGGATACAAAATTAATCTGGGGTGGGGACTATCAACGCACCATGCCCAAAACATTTGGAACCATTCTACCTGATGGGTCTGGAGGAAATAACCCAATTAGTTTTGATGAAGATGGAAAAGACAACGACGGCGATGGTGAAATCGATGAATGGGATGAACTCATTATCACCAATGAATATGGCCTTTATGGTCAATCTCAATCTAAACTATCAGATCATTTTGAACTGATCCTTTCCGGTCGCTTAGACCTCCATAGTGGACAATTAGATGAAAACGGTATTGGATTTATATTGGATCCTCTTTCAGGTGAAACAGCCAATTTCTCTCCCCAGTTTTCCCCTAAAGTAGGGCTATTATGGAAACCAAAAGATAATCAAACATTTCGACTAACTGCTGCACGAGCATTTAATACACCATCTTCCCAAGGATTGTATTTGGATATTCTGGCGGCCCAATACTCGATCTTTCCCGTAAAAGCACGGGGAAACTTGGATGGATATTCTTATACCCGCAATGCCAATGGGGATCTCATGATGTATGATGTCCGGGATGGGTCGCGGTCTGAATTTCGTTGGGTAGACATGCCCGAAGGATCTGTATTGTATATCCCTGCTGTTCTGGGTAGACCGGAACAATGGGTCAACTCTGAAGACTATACAAAATTAGAACCCGTTCAGTCTGAAGAAGTGTGGACATATGAGTTTGGTTATGCTGGTTTTATAGGTAAAAAAACACGCGGCACTTTTGATCTTTATTATAGTACATATAGTGATTTTGTGAGTGATTTAACTTGGATCACTCCGGTGGTATTGGATACCTCAAGGGGATACTATTCAGTTAAAACACCTGATGTTGATATTCTTGGCTTTATTCCCACGACCCAACATAGTGGCATTAAAGACGGTGGTGATGGAATACCGGGCGCTTACTATATAGAATATGGATCTGCAAATTGGGGACTTATCCCAACGGGATGGTGGTCAAAACCACGAGAAGCACGACCAGGGACTGAACTCATCATTTCCGATGGCGATACCTTGGGTGCATGGTGGTCTGATGATAGTGTGGATTTTGACAATCCGGTTAATTTGATGTTATCAAATATCAATTATGGTGCTGTCAGTTTATGGGGACTCGATGCGAGCCTCTATACATTTATTACGCCACAAATTACCGCAGATATCAATTTTTCGTTTTTAGGCAAAACCAGATTTTGGAATTTTCTCACTCGCGATTACGATCCGATTAACGCACCGAAATTTAAAGTAAATGCAAAAGTTGCCTATAATGCGGATCATGGTTTCCATGGAAATATTGGCTTTCGATATATTCCTGAATTTGACTGGGCAGCTGGAGTGCATTATGGTACAATAGACAAATATCTTGTGTTAGATACAATGATTGGATACCGCTTTGGCGAAAGATATAACCTCTTATTAAATATTAATAATTTGAATGGCGATGTTCATCGAGAAATCATTGGTGGACCTAAATTGGGTCGACATATCACCCTGAAACTCAACGCCCGCTTTTAGCTCCAAAACTTCTCTAATATTTAAAAAGCCCCCGCATGCCTTGCAGGGGCTTTTTTTATTCCCTAAAACAAAAGCAGGACCGCAGGAATCCTGGGAGCGGGGGAACAACCAGTCTTCTTATGTAACGGCCCTGCCTAAAAGTGTGTAAAAAGTTATCCCTGCATTTCCCTTTGATCAAGTATTTTTTTAAATAAATGTAGACTATATTTTGGGTATGATAGAATCCCTAATAACTATGGATAAAGCCATTTTTCGGTTTTTTAATACAACCATTGCCAACCCCCTCTTTGACTGGGTGATGCCCATTATAACAAACCAAACTATTTGGGCCGGCCCTATTGTATTGGTGATTTTATTCCTTTTAATAAAAGGAGGACGCCGCGGCCAAATTGCAATAGTTATTATTATTATTAGCGTCGCCTTAGCTGATTTAGCCTCTGCCCGGATTTTAAAGCCATTTTTTGCGCGACTTAGACCCAGTCATGAATTAACTGAAGGAATTCGAATCCTAATGGGAAAAGGAGGGCTATATGGATTTGTTTCTTCCCACTCGGCCAATGTATTTGCTGCCGCAGTCGTGTTCAGATATTTTTATCCCCAACATAAATCAAAATATTTTATTGCAGCATCTTTGGTCGCATTCAGCCGTGTTTATGTTGGTGTTCATTATCCTGCTGATATCATCTTTGGAGGATTATTGGGATATGGTTTAGCTTGGGCTGTACTTAGCCTCTGGGTAATAATTAAAATGAGAGAATTAAAACGGGGTGCCCAATGGGTCGTTTATTAATTTGGCAGTGATCCTTCTGGCGGTGCAGCCGGATAGTCGCCAAACCCATCTTGAGCTGGCGCCGTTATTTCACCATGTTTTTGCTCATATTTCTGAATATTATCTCCCAATGCGGCTAAAAAAGCCTTCGCATGCTGAGGTGCCATTATTACTCTAGAGTGAACTCGGGCTTTTGTTACGCCGGGTAATATCTTTGTGAAATCCATTACAAATTCTGCTGGTGAATGGGTGACCACGACAAAATTCGCGTATTCACCTTCACTCACTTCCTGTGTGAGTTCAATATTTATTTGCTGTACGTTTTTGTTTTTTTTCATGATTAGGAATTTTGGTTTGTTTTTTTGAAATCTCTTTGATTAAAGTCTTCCCACTCTTCTTCAATACCTTCAAAATCTTCATATCCCTTGATTTCTTCCGCTTCCGCTTTTTGCTTATACATTTCCATTTCTCCCTCGTATAAACTAAAGATATCTTTTTTCTTTTCAAACTCTGCGGGATCGATATCTTCCTCATCATCCGGCTCTAATCGTTCTACATCTTCACTATAAACCTTTTCATCAAAGAAATCTAGATCTTCTACCATACCATTGGCCATTAGGAATTCTAGAAAATCTAGGAATCTTCTATCCTTAAGATCCGTTTTACAGCTTCTGCATGTAAGCGACTCTTTTATATCCACTTCTTCTAAAGTGGCTTCGCATACTGGACAAA
>Ga0257116_1001645_pt1 | contig 13693 bp, 7 predicted proteins | sample SI112_120mmetaG_FD_190150 | JGI IMG/M metagenome (GOLD analysis project Ga0257116, IMG submission 190150) | Marine microbial communities from Saanich Inlet, British Columbia, Canada - SI112_120m | ecosystem: Environmental > Aquatic > Marine > Inlet | place: Canada: British Columbia | collected...
TGATTAATGAAAAGATCGTGACTTCTATTTTTTAAAATTAAAGATAGTGAAGTAAAAAAATCCATTGAAATTATTTTTTTCAAAATATAATTTGCTGTAGTGATATCTTGAGCTCTAAAATAGATCCAACTTGAACATATCAAATGAAAAGTAATAAAAGCTTTCATCAAATTACGAAAAGGCCAATTGATACTTACACTTTTTGGCCAGTATCTTTTCAATACATTTCCACCCGCAACAAAGAGGCCATTAATCCCTCCCCACACAATAAAATTCCAGCTGGCACCATGCCATAGGCCACTTACTAAGAATGTGGCCATCAAGTTAGCGTCCCGTCTCCACTCACCCTTTTTATTACCTCCCAGTGGAATATAAAGATAATCTCTGAACCAAAATGAAAGGCTCATATGCCAACGCCCCCAAAACTCAGAAACTGATTTTGAAAAATAGGGTCTTTTAAAATTGTCCATCAAATTGACACCGAGACATCTGGCGATACCGATGGCCATATCAGAATAGCCAGAAAAATCACAATATATTTGGAAGGCAAACATTAAGGTTACCATATAGAGACTAAAGGCAGAAAAACCTTCAGGGTTTTGATAAACTGGATCAATAAATGAAACTAATCTATCTGCAATAACGACCTTTTTAAATAGCCCCCAACCAAAACGAATAAGGCCTCTTCTGATTTGTAATGGATCAAGCTCTTTTTGGTGAGAGATTTGTGGTAAAAGATTCTTTGCACGCTCAATGGGACCGGCCACTAACTGAGGGAAGTAACTGACAAAAAGTGAAAATTTGAAAAAGTTTTTCTCTGCTCTTATATCTCCACGGTAAACATCTATTGTATGCCCAAGCGTTTGAAAGGTGTAAAATGAAATTCCCACAGGCAATATAATTTGCTCTACAGAAAAACCACTAGAGTTAAGATCATTAAACACCCCTACCAAAAAATGAGTGTACTTAAAATATCCCAGAAGTCCTAAATTGCTGACGATACTTACGGCCAAAAACATTTTTTGCTTAAACCGATTACCCCTGTGAGAGTCAATTCCCCTAGAGCAGATATAATCCACAACTGTTGAAAATAGAATTAAAACTATATATTCAGGTCTCCAACACATATAAAAAAAGTAACTGGCCAGTAAGAGAAAAATGACCCGAAAGCTTTTGGGAATACTATAATGGACCAAAAAAACCACGGCGAAAAAGAGAAAAAATGAAAGGGTATTAAAGAGCAAGTCTCTCTCCGCGAAAGGCCACTAAATATATTTGATAAGTAGTTAATATAAAAGTTGGGTCAATACATGTCGAATTCTTTACTCAATAAAATTTATTTTAAGGCTTGCGAGTTAGTGATTGGAGCTCAAATTTGCCCAATACTGTCTGTTTTGTTCATGACTCATGTCACTGAATTAATTTCGCAAGGGGTCTAAAATAGTCAAGTATCTAAAAAGGAGGTAAAAATGAGTTCTCACAAGAATAATCCATTTGAGCATCCAGACCTTCCCGAAAACCTAAGGCCCGATCACTCACTTCTTAGAGATAATGAGACCAGGCAAACGCCAGACCAGGTTTTAGAGGATATCAATTCGTACATAGAAGACAATAGTGATAAAAAAGAAGGCCTTGGAAACTCTAAGCTCAGCACTATTATCGTTACTGGCATATACGCCCTATTTATGTTCCCCATTGCCATCTTCGTTTTTAAAGGCAATTACCTACTAACAATTCCACTTTCTATCTTAGTTTGTGCATTAGCTGTGGTGTATTTCAAATCTACGTTTGATCAAAAGATTCAAAGTGCCAGAAAAAGAAAAGAAGACCTAAACCTTGATAAGTATGAAAAAAGGAAGTCACTTACATTGATTAAAACGGATATGGATGAAACCCATGATGAGTCCGTGCCCTACAAAAAGGCAGCTTAGAAAAATAAGTAAACAAGCAGAACCAGAGTGTTCTGCTTAAGTACTTACTTTTCATCGTGAAAACAGTTCCCTATGCTGAATTTAGCTATATATAAAATGGATAAGAGTACCGATGAAGTCCCATGGGGCATTACTTCACCATACTACTTACCATTTTTCCCACACTCCTTTGGGCCCAAAGGCCTTATGCCCAAACGCCTAGATTCTCAATTTTTTCCTTGGAAGCGCAAACGCGTTTTGGAGTTAACAATCAAAATCTGATTATTAAAAGTTTCAATGATCATGATGTCATAACAAAATTAGTCCACAAAAGGGCACAAAAAAAGACCACTTACTACTATGATCAAATAGGTAGGCTTAAAAAAAGAGAAGTGGATATCAATGGCGATGGCCGTCATGAGATCATTACTCGCTTTGAAGAATCGATCACAACTTACTTACGTAGTGTTTCCCAAAAGGCCTTTCGCAAAAAATATATATGGAAAAAAAATTCGACTTCTTCCGTGACCAAAGAAGAATACACTGTAAAGAAAATCGGCAGAAATGAAATCCTGACAAGTAAACAAACTACAACTCCCGCCATGTATCTTTCCCAGGAACAAGATGCTGATTGCCCGCCTGCAGAAGACACTCCTGAAATCGAAATGAATATTGAAGGTATTATTGAAAATTTGGATCAAAGTGTAGAGGTTTCTCCCAGGTGCAGTAAATTTGAATATAGGCAAGCTGATGGCGAGAAAAAAACCTATTCAGACGTTGAGATAAAACAAGTTGTGACAGCAACTCTTCAAGAAGGTCTTAAGTGCATGACTGACTTAGGGGGTGACGCCGCTGATATGGTGATCTCAAGTTTTGTAGAGTCTTTTGGCAAAGGCCCTCTGAAAATTGACTGCGATCCAATTGATGGTTACAGATGCTCAAAGTACGGTGACCCCTTATCACAATTTTGTGGGAGGGCCTCCAATTACACCGAACAAAGATTTCCTGCACTCGACTTTAATAGTAACTGCGAATCAAAAATAGGTAATTTAGACACTGTCGTCTTTCATGAATTTCTCCACCTAGGATCCAACCATACCGGAGAGCAAAATCTCCACCACTACGATCAATCAGACTCAATGGAAAAAGTCGAAATTTGTGCTAAATACTGCTTTTACAATGAGCTGCAACAAGGAGATGGTGCTCAAAGAAAAAGTGACTACGGGAGCCTTTGTCGAGGTGATTTCAATGAAGACCCCAAAAAGCATCATCTGGCCTTTGCCATGCTCGAGTTTAATCAATCAAACCCACTTGTAGTTAAAAATGAGCTTGAAAAGGTTGTTGCTACTGATCCAGAAAATTGGCAAGCCTGGTCAATGCTGATCCATACCTATAAAGAAGAAGCTGCATTGACCAGCAATAATTTTAATCGAATGGCCATCTTAGGCAAATTGATAATGGCCTTAGAGAAAACTCGAGACCTTCCTATTCCTGAAGATTTGGTTTTTGAACAATACTATCCAACATTAAGCGTAAAAATGTACAAAGACCAGCAGATTCATATCGCTGAAGATACCATTGAGGATCTTTCCAATAGATTAGGTTTGTTAAAAATTCCAAGTGAAATGATTTCTCCTTTAAATCGCTCTCTTTCATCTTTCGGCTATTTCACCATTCTTAGAGACCGTTGTGAATCATATGCCGTCATTGCCGATCCAGATAATCTCCCGGCAGCTCGTTGCTACAGTGAGCTTATGAGTGCAAGAGAAGAACTTTCTATTGGGGCAAGAGAGCTCTTTCAGAAAAATGTGGACGAATCACTAGGCCTTGAACCGACCCTCTTAAATGAACTCAGCCAAGCTATAGAAGAAGACATGGACGACTTTGAAATAAAGGGAACTGATGACACTAATCTCATACCTGTATTTTCCTCACATCTACCAAAAGGGGCGGCCCTAATGATTAAGGCCATGGATTTAACAGCTGCCCATATTACAAATTGTTTTATGAAAAGCAATCCAAAGTCGATGTGTATTGCAACGCCACCAGTTGCTGAAATGGACCCTCGTTTTATTTGTACAGAAGAGAGAATCCATCCAGAATAATCACAGACACACTAGATTTATTGCACATAAAAAGTAAATGCATAAACTCCATCATCATATTTACATGTATGAGCTGCAAGAAGAGTGTATGGCCCATTAGCAGCGTTACATCCAGAGGCGTATCTGACAACACACATTTTGTACTTTCTATTCCACTTATATTTGGAACTACAAAGTTTGATTTTAGTCGGAGGTGTTAATAAAGTTTTAAAACTCTTCGCCTCTACTTTTGCGCTCAAGCACCCAAGTGCAATTGCAATCATTAAAATTGTCTCTTTCATTGTTTTCTCCCATTAAGCGTCGGTATGACGTCTGAAAGCAATCTCTATGGAGAGCACAAAAATGGATACTAAAAATAATTAAATCTGGGCCTGAAAATTTACTATTAGGAAAGTGCCCGGAGGGATTTTCTTGGAAAAGTTCTATAAATCACTAAAAACAAAGGCAGTTTTCTTATACACCCCTGTATTTTTAACTTACAACTCTAAAAAAATGAGTTGTTCATCAGTGGAGAACTTTGGTGTGAACCTCAAAAGAAAACGGTAATCAGCTGGCCTTAGATTGTTGATAGACCCTTAGGAGATCAGGACTTTTAGCATCCGACTTGTAAATCACCACCGCCTTCGTACCAGGCAATAAATAAATGTCTTGGGCCAGCGGCAGATTTTCCATCAACTCCACAAAGGCCACAAAGTCACCAGGTGCGATTTCTCTCACGAGACGTTTTTTCTTTTTTAAATGACCTACGCCTTCTAGTATCAAAATCGAGATAATCGGGATATGCCCTTGAGAAACAATTTTTCCCCCGTCCGCATAGTCGATACTCTCAAATTGATCTGCTAGTTCGATCATTTGTGTTTCATTTAAATGTATTAAAGATATCTTTCTTCTCATGTAACTATTTGACCAAAGAGCTGTATAAATATAAATGAGACAAGTCACATTTTATCTTGTTAGTTGCCGCAGACTTTCATGCTGTCAGCTAAAAGTATGAGATGGGGCATATATAAAAATTTCCGTCGCTTTTTCTATGTTTTAAATCACTTTAGAGTTTGAGACTTTCTATGTACCAACAATTAATAAATGGACTCAAAAAAGTATTTTGCTCGAAAAACCTTTACTCGATTTTTGTATTTTTGAACAATTTCTCGGCCCAATTGCGAAGCATTATTTATTTTTTTGAACTCACAATTAGCAAAAAAATATCCTTCACTCAAAATTTCAATTTGTTTAATTTCAACTAGTTAGTCTCTAAATCACGGCCATAATGCTTGAATTGCATGCCTACGCTTACTTTCAAGCATTTCAATATTTTGAATCCTTCAAAAGCCACATTATTTGGGCAATATTTTGTATTCAACAAATTTTATTGCCCAAAATTCATACCTAATTTCACTCTTTTATAAAGTCATTACAAGTAACTAGGTGGCCCGTTTTATTATATATATAGATGATTCTGAACGTTTGCGGAGACGGAACAAAAATGAGCTTGAAAAATACTTTTCAAAAAATTAGCTCCTACCTAAGCTTGGTACTACTGGCCGCATTCACCCTTTCAAGTTGTAATTTTAATTTCAAGGTTGCCAAAGAAAATGATGGCGAAAGTATCTGTGAATTATTTCCTACAGCACCTAGTTGTACTGGAATTTCTGTGATGCCGAAAAGTGATGCAGAGATCTTAAAAAAAGCTGCTTACATGCGGATCGAGGGTGCTGCTGGCGGCACAAGTGAGCTTGATACCCACGCAATGACCGCAGATGATTCCATACTCCTCTACGTTGCCGCTTATAATTCAAATAATACTTTTTTAGGAAATATTGCTGCCAACTGGAGTGTACAAAACGCACTAGGTCCTATCTCTTCAACCGCAACTTCCCCGGGATTATTTTCGGCCAATGTTGTCGGTGTTGAGGTGGTCGATATGACCATTGGGACCTTCACTGACAGCACTGGGAATATAACTATTTCTCAAGGGGCCCAAGCAAGTATAAAAATTAATAGCGCTGCTGGAGCTGGTGGTATTGAAATTAATACAAATACTATTACTGCAGATCAAACTGATCTGCTGTACGCCTCATCATACGACGCCGATGGAAACTGGATTGCCGATGTGGCCGCCGCCTGGTCTTTTGTAAACGACAAGGGATCTTTCGATGCTGGTGTAGATACTGTGGCCGCTTCGAGCTCAGTTACCTTTAATGCTGATGTTACCACTGCCGCTGCCGATCACGCTGTGATCCAGGCAAGTTTTGGTGGACACACTGATGATACAGGTACAGTGAACGCAGGGATTGAAATCACAGCTGGCGCTCTTGCAAGTATTCGTATCAATTCTGGTGTTGGAGCAGGTGGATCTGAGCTCAATACAAATACATTAACTGCCGATCAAACCGATAGCCTTTACTCTTCATCTTATGACGCTGATGGAAACTGGATTGCAAGTGTTAACGCTGCTTGGTCTTTTGTTAACGATAAAGGATCATTTAATGCTGGTGTAGACACTGTCGGCGCTGCCAGCTTAGTCACCTTTAATGCAGACATTGTAACCATGGCCGCCAACCATTGTGTGATTAGAGCAAGCTTTGGTGGAAAAACTGATGACACAGGTACCGTTAATGCTGGAATCCAAATTAATTATGGTGTCCAGGCCTATGTCAAAATTGTTGATGCTACAGGGTCTGGTGGAATAGAGAAAAATACAGCGAATGTAACAGCAGATGATAATTTCACTTTATATGGCGCCAGTTACGATAGTGACGGCAACTTCAGACTTAACCCTACTGGTAACTGGAGTTTTACCAATGATAAAGGCTCTTATGCTTCAGGAAGTGATCTCAACACAAAAAATGGTGTTAATTCTGCAACATTTTATGCCAATCAAGTGACATATGCTGGAGACCATGCTGTTCTCAAATATACTTCCGGTGGCCATTCAGATGACACAGGAACAGTTAATGCTGGGATTCAAATTATTCCTGGTGCCTTATTTGGAATTAAGATCGAAACAAAAAGTGATGGAAAAGGACTTGTCTACGCTACAGGGTTTGACAGAAATGATGTTACTGCTGGTGGATCTCAAGAATTCTTCTCAATAGGCTATGACTCTGATGGCAACTTCAAGGGTCTCACTAATGTTAATTGGAAATTTACTTCAACTGGAAACCAAGGAAGTGTCATTGGTACAATTGGTGGAGGTCCTTCCAACTTTACAATTTTAAATGCTTCCATGGTATTCAATACAGATAGTATTGAAGCCGATGACGGTGCTTCACATACTGCGAATACAGGAACCCTTCAAATTGGCGCTGACGTTTTAAGTGCTAATGCCCTAACAGGTGGGAAAGAGCTGGCACTTGGAAATAATACTGCCTGTGTTCTGATGAATAATCAAACTGTAAGATGCTGGGGACTCGGAAGAGAATCCAACGGAGAAGGTCTTTTAGGCGCTGCTGATAGCATGATTTCCCAGGCCATGATTCCTCAGAAAGTCCAAAAGTCTGGTGGTGGAAATCTTACTGGTGTCATCAAAATTAGCCTTGGATATGATTTTGCCTGTGCTCTAAAAAGTGACAACACAGTATGGTGTTGGGGCGACGGGAGCATGAGAAGACTTGGAAACGGAAGTCAGACCGATATGAAAGAGGCCACACAAGTGAAAATCAGTGCAGGGACCTACCTAACTGATGCTACTGACATAGCAGCTGGATATTACCATGCATGTGTAGCGACACTATCTAATAGAGTGAGATGCTGGGGAGAAGGCGCCGACGGAAGGTTAGGTCTTGGAAACACAACAGATCAATACTACGCCAATGAAGTGCTGGAAGCAGCAGCACTACCTCTCATCAATGTTGACACCGTCACAGTAGGCGAGAAATTTAGCTGTGCTTTAAAAACTGATAATACAGTCACATGTTGGGGCGATGGAGCCAGCTATGCTCTTGGTAACAACGGTACAGCAGATAAACTATACGCTGACACTTTAGTCCTAGATGACCAAGGTGGTAATTTATCAAATGTAATAAAAATTGATTCGTCTGCCTACTCCGACCATACTTGTGCCATGATTAACGATGGAACAATTAAATGTTGGGGAGAAGGCGGAAGTGGACAACAGGGCGATGGCTCCAATGCAGATAATGCCAAAGCTGCAGTCATGAAGTTTGACGCCACTACAATTTATAGCAATGCCACAGACTTTAGTGTAGGTGCAGATTATACCTGTGCAGTTGGCAAAGGCCAGGGCGCGACTATGTGCTCAGGTGCCAATATTGCTAAACAATTAGGAGATGACACCACTTCCGGCACTAACTTTATAAACAAGTTTGTCGAAGGCCCAGGTGGAAACAAAATAACAAGAGTCCACAGTATGGCCGCTGGAGCTGGATCATACGGAAATCAATTTTCATGTGCTATTTTTGCTCCTAGTGGTAATATTACCTGCTGGGGAGATGGAAAATACGGCAAGCTTGGAAACTTTAGAGATGCTACAAATAATGGATTTGTTTTCAATGAAGTCTTAGGGTCCAACACACAAAATTTTGGAGCGATCTCAAACGCAGCTCAAGTAAGTGTTGGCGAAACTTTCGTTTGCTACACCACCACAGGAAATAAGGCCCAGTGCTTTGGCAATGGAACAGATGGCCAGCTTGGAAATGGGATCAAGCCTTATCAGTGGGTTGTTCCCGTGAATGCTAATCCCAACTCACACGTTCAAGATTCAGGTGGGACGGATATTACAAATGTGACAGAAGTATCTTCTGGTAATATGCATGGTTGTGCCAGGCTTTCCACTAATCAAGTCAGATGCTGGGGGGAAAATGGATCAAACCAACTAGGAAATAACTCTACAGCGGACACTGATTATGCAGTCGTCGTCTACAAAGATAGTGGCACCACTGCCGTAAATGATATTGTGTCCATCTCAGTTGGACAAGAGCATGCTTGCGGAGTCACAACTGGGGCCAAAGTAAGATGCTGGGGGTATGGAACCTATGGCAGACTCGGCAATGGTGGGACTTCTAATAATGCCTATGCAAACTTTGTTAAAGTTGATGCTGGTACAGACCTGACTAATGTTTCAAAAGTCTATGCAGGTAACCGCTACACTTGCGCTGTTCACACAGATGGTACTGCCAGCTGCTGGGGTTATGATGGCAGTGGCGTCAGAGGCGACAACTCAGCGGCCAATAATAATTATGCTTCAACCAAAGTTCTCAGTAGCACAGGCCCAGATGTCGAGCTCACCGGCATTGTATCCATGGCCGTAGAGGACTCCCACACTGTTGCTGTGTTAAGTGACGGAACTGCAAGAATCTGGGGTGGTATTGTAAACACTCAAAAAGGCGCAGGACATACTGCCGCTACGATTGCCAGTGAATCAATGTACTCAAACTCTACTCCTTCAGATGCCACAGGAATTGCGGAAGTGGCGTTGGGAAGATTCTCAAGTTGTACTAGATACACAAATGGTAAGGTTCAATGTGTAGGATCTGGAAATAGATATCAAATGGGTGATAATAACGTAGGAACTAATCAATATTTAGATTCGGATGTCTTAAAAGCAACACTTGTGCCAATTGCCAATGCCACTCAAATATCCAATAACGGATATGCAACTTGTGTTGTCACTTCGGCGAAGAAAATTAGATGCTGGGGTTTTGGGACTTATATACTGATGCCAGCAGGTAGTCAGACTGTCTTTAAATCTTGGATGACAGCTCCCCTTATTGATAAGAAAGCAATCTAAAAGAAGGCCACTTCAAATTAAAATGACCCTAAATGCAACCATTAGGCCGCAAAGGTCGCTTTATCATGATTAAAAAATTTGTTATTAAAATAAGGATTAACCCACTTGCCTTTTCTTCTTTCAAAAATTTGGCAAAGGACTCTTTTACTACCAATATTTCTCATGTCTAATACCACATCAAAATCTGTGCCTATTGATTTAACAAACGGGTATAAATCTTCATAAGAGCCCTTATAGCCTACGTGAGCAAAGAGGTGCCCCGTTTGCTTAAACCATCTTCTTCTGTTTTTCCACTTTGTTCTCGTGAAGTAACTATCGAGACATACATTTTCTTCAAGTGGCATTACAACTGGATTGTATTGCAGTCTATAAGCGTACTCTGCTATAGAGTGCAAAAGAGTTGTTTTTCCAGAGCGCTTATTGCCGATAATTAGGATGTTTTTTTTCCTTTCTACATAACTTTTCAAAAGATTGTAGCTAGCGACATCTAAGCTGTCCCACCTCTTAAGGGTTTGAAGGTCAGTAAGTGGATATAACTTTCTTTGTTTTCTCATGGTGGTTCCTTTTTTTGACTTTGATTTTCAGCTCTATTATCTCGCCTTGGTGGGAACTTGCTATGTGGAAAAATTATCCTAAATAAAATATCTACCCGCCTAGAACACTAACCTTTACAGGGGCCCTAAATACTTTTCGTTTACATAGACTTAGGCGAAAGCATTTGGACTTCAATTATTACTTAGGGAGTGTTAGATGCACTTCTCCACTTACCAGACAGCTTCCTCTTGTCACCTACTCACTCCGTGTACCTGACACACTTTCTATCAAGGCGAAATTGTTTAATCAAAATAGTTTTGTATTGATGAGGTGTACTTGCTTGATTTATTGATGGTGGTAGCAAATGCTTTTATGGATGCGCATGCATTTATATCTTTTATGTTATCGCGCCCCTTGGATTGTTATGTCGATTTGTTCTCACGTCCCCCTTATCATTCAATGAAGCTTAGCAAGCTGATAAAAGGGGCTTCTATCAAGGCGAAAATATTTAAACAAAATAGTTTTGTATTGATGAGTCGTACTTGCTCGAACTATTGATGGTGGTAGCAAATGCTTTTATGGAAAGGTGATTACCTTGGCACTGCGATTGTTTGATTTTTTGTGAGAGAGGTTTAAAATGGGCGAGTTTTCGATCACCAAACCCGTTTAGCAGACTACGTTTCAACTGTTGTTAAAATAATATAATGGCATCTTTTATTTTATTAATCATGATGAAAATGGTATGTTAACTTCAATGGGGAGGTCGGATTGTCGTTACAAAATTTATCTGATGAAAAACTAATTGCAGACACTAGAATGTGGAATGAAAAAGAGGAGCACAGTACCTCCGACACATAAATGAAGTCAACAGAAGAAGACTTTTTTGCGATGATGGAACGGGAACGCTCTTTAAATATATTCGTAAGAACTTTAATAAGAGCGATAGTGAAACAAGTAGAAGAATTTTAGCGGCAAAGACTTTAAGAAATGTCCCGAGCCCTGATAAAGCGCTTGCAAGTAAACAGGTGACATTAACAAATCTTGCTGAAGTCTCAGGCCTTGTGCCAATATTAAAAGTAACAAAAAGAAAAATGAAATTCTGAGTAGTATTAAGGGGAAAACCCAAGACCAGACAAGAGAGCTAGTGGAAAAATTAACAGGAAAGAAACGTGCCACCAGACCCCAAGCAAGATCCCATACAGATGGAAGCCTTCGAATTCATATCACTCTTATAGGGCAAACCGCAAAAGTCTATCAATTTATTAAAGAGCAACTTTCTAATAAGGGTCTTTACCAGTCAGATCAAGTAATCGGCCATGCCATAAGTTCTACAGCAGAGTCCATGAGGAAAAGGATTGTTGCGATTGGGTCAAGAAAATCAAAACCAATTAAAAACTCCAGAACCATTTCAGCGGCCATCAAAAAAGCAATCATCACTAGATCAGGTAACAAATGTGAAAACCGTGGCTCAAAATACAATCTACACTTTGACCACATCATCCCCTACAGCACAGGGGGATCATCGACGATCGGTAACATGCGCCAATTATGCGGGACTGTTGAAAAAGTCTATTTTGGCCTTGTTTTTTAGATAAATCTTTGAAAAAATATTTTTTCACAGAAGGATTTATAATGCGCGGCCGTATAAACTCCCAGCCCACTCTCTTTTCCACTATAAATATTGAAGAATTTGTTCCTCAGGATCACTACCTTAGGAAATTGGATAAAGTCATTGATTTAAATATTATTCGAAAATCAACTGATAAGTTTTATTCAAATGGGCATGGCCGCCCTGCAATTCCAGCAGAGATTTTCTTTAGAACGCAAATTATTTACTATCTGTATGGAATAAAGTCTGAGAGACAATTATGTGAACAATTGCAATTTAATTTGGCCTATAGATGGTTTTGTCGAATTCCTCTTGAGGATGAAGTTCCTCATCATTCAAGTCTCTCTAAAATTAGAAGCCGTTTTGGAGAAGAGGTTTTTAAAGAAATCTTTGAAGGTCTAATAAAAAAATGGGTTAAAGAAAAAGTTGTTAATGGTGACAGGATAATAGCGGACGGTAGTTTGCTTGTAGCAGATGCCTCACTGGACTCGACAATTAGGAAGGATGGGAAAAAGCATAAAAAAGACGGTAGTAATAAGGATCGATATTCAAATTCGACTCATCAACATGTTCAGGATAAAGAAGCTCAAATTGTGGGAAGACCAGGATTCACCAAAAAACTTTGCTATAAAACACATTACTCAATTGATGCGAAGTCGAGAATAATTCTTGATTGCTATGGAACCCCCGGAGCCACTCCTGAATGTACCGTTTTTATTTCTCGAATTGATTACATAAAAAACAATCTGGGTCTAAGTCCAAAGGAGGTACTGGCAGATAGTGGTTATGGAAGTGGAGCTATTTATAAGGCTTTAGAGGATAGAGGTATCAGAAGCTACATTCCATTGCATCGTTCGAAGGCAAGAAAAAAAGAAATTAGAAAAAATGGATTTAGTTATGATAAATCAAAAGACAGAATCAAATGCCCTAAAGGGCACTACCTTTATCCTCATAATTATACTTACAGAAATATGCAAAAGTATCGAATGGTTGGAGGCCACTGCAACGGGTGTCCTATGGAAGACAAGTGTTTATCTAAAACACAACAACATCGGGCACTAACTTTGGATCGAGGAATTTATGAAGATTATTCTTATCGGGTAACAAAGAGGCAAGAATCGAAGTTATTTAAAAAAAGGCTTAATGAGAGAAAATGGAAGGTAGAAGGGTTATTTGGAAAAGCAAAGAGGAACCATGGACTTCATAGACTTAAATATAGGGGCCTGAAAAAGGTTAGCATACAAATGTTTATGACAGCAATCGTTCAGAATTTAAAAAGGGTGGCCAATAAATGTGAAATATCACTCAATGAAAGTTTATCCTTCTATTTAAAAAATCATTGTTTGGAAATAATTCATTAAAAATGATGGTTTTTCAACAGTCCCATGCTCAAACTGTAATACAAGAGCGGCCATACTCGCCCTATCACAACAAAAAATGGATCCTTATATAAATCAAAGCTAAAAAATAGCTACATTATCACAAACTCATTTTCTGAAAGACATTCGACAATCGAATTGCGCGCTAACAAAGGTAACTTCAAAGTCCCCGACGAACTCTAAGCTCAATCTACTCTTTGCTAGATTAAAAAGATCCTCCATCAACGAATACTCACCCAATAGCATCTTCTCCACTCTCCCCAGTTCTTATACGGTAGGTTTCCTCTATAGGGATTACAAAAATCTTACCATCCCCTATAGAGCCTGTTTTACCAGCGTCTATGATGCAGCCAACTACCTTCTCACAAAAATCATTGTTGACGGCGATTTCGACACGTATCTTTTTC
>Ga0257116_1001646_pt1 | contig 13684 bp, 10 predicted proteins | sample SI112_120mmetaG_FD_190150 | JGI IMG/M metagenome (GOLD analysis project Ga0257116, IMG submission 190150) | Marine microbial communities from Saanich Inlet, British Columbia, Canada - SI112_120m | ecosystem: Environmental > Aquatic > Marine > Inlet | place: Canada: British Columbia | collected...
CTTCTTTTAAATACTATTCTTCTCTTACACTACAAGACACTACAAGACTATACAAAGACAATACAATACAAGACAATACAGGGGAGGATCTATCCTCCTTCGATCCCCCTTCATCTAATGATAGAATAGGATTAAAACCCGGTGAATTGTTACAGATGAGAGAAAATGCTGAATCAAGTGAGGATTAATCACTTTTCTTTCGGCCGCCTTATCCACCAAAACAAACAAAAGCGAGTAAACAAAGAATGAATAGGATTAATAAATAATTTGGCAGACTACCCCACTCAAAAAGACCTCGAGGATCATCATATTTTTCTCCACTTGGTGTCCCCGAAGAACTTTCAAGCATTGAGAAAAAAATATAGATACCCCAAAGAACACCAATTGCTCCAATCAAATAAAAGAGAAATTCTCCAAATTCCATATTTAACTCCTATTTGTCTTTGAAAATAAAGAAACCAAATATAGAAAAAATAAAAGTAATGAAAGGAATTGTAGTTTTCCAATGAATTTTATATCCATCTTTAACCCGTTCTCCATTTTCAGCATCTTTCGCAATTTTATCAAAGAGATTTTTGTAAGGGTCATTACTTGATGAAGTATCAACTTGTGCAGTTTTATTTGGTACAAATCGTGTTTTTTCGGTACCCAGCCAAATGCCAGTATCATACCCAAGTAGTATGAAAATGGTAAAAGATGTTAATCCAGTAATTAAAAATATTTTTTGAATACTATTCAAGAATGATGGTTCTGGATGTGGTTGCATAACAGTTACTTCTTAAGGATGTATTTGTATATAGCCCACATTTGGAAAATGGTAAAAGAAAAAATCCCTAATGTTAAAGATGGTGTTTGTAAATCCTGTGTACTCATTAACCATAAAGGAATTAAACCATCAAAAAAAAATATTATCGATCTATGCATCACAAGATTCACCAAAACTAAAGCCCACATCCCAAAGATGAGACCAAGCAACTTCTTTTGTTTCGCTATTATTTCTTTATTCATAATGAACTCCTATTTGTCTTTAAAAAGAAAGAATGAAATCCCTGATAGGATTAGTAAATGAAATGGAATAGCAGTTTTCCAATGAACACGATAACCAGTTTTAACAAATTGACCAGATGGGTACGCCAATTCAGTTGATTTCATCTGTCTTAACGACCTATCCGATGCTCCAGGATTTGCCCTCTTAATTTGTTCTTCAGTCCTTGCAAGATTGTAACCAGATTTAAGATAGACGAAGCTATTAGTTTCAACATAAAATAAAAATGTTACGACCACATTAATTATACCACAAATGAGAAATATTTTTTGAAGATTATTCACAAAGGAATCTAAATGAATACACCACACACAATGAACACTAAAAAAAACGACGGGAAATCAACGGGCAACCTATTAAAACAGAAGGTAAACAGGAGGGCATACCGATTTTAAACGGATTAAATCGGAGGCTACTCCGTTGTTAAGCAACAGTGGAACAACCTGTTATAACAGAAAAGAACAGGCGGTAAACAAACGGGCATTGATTGGGAAGCAACGCATTATACATGTGTAGGTTATAGAGGGCTATTAAATAATTGTACGAGTAATGTACGAATTTTTGTAAATTCCGAAGCCCTTCGGAGAAGGAAAAATGATAGATATGAAACAACAATATAAAGGCTTATTAAAGCGAGGAAATAACTGGGGAATCAAGTTGAACTACCTGGGTAAATCCCAATGGTTGAACACCGGTATTCCTTATGGTGATGATACTCGCAAAGAAGCTGAACGGTATTACGATAAGCATTTGAAAACAAATCGTAAGCGTAATAGCACCATACAGCGACTCAATGATAGGCTTGAGTTGATCAACAAAGAGAAAGAGAAAATAAGAGAGAAGTCTCGCATTTCTTTCCATCTTGAAAAATACCTAACCGAAAGAAAGAACGATCCCAAAATCAAGCAAAGCACTATGGAACATTACATCCTGGCGGTTAAGTCATTGATCGCATTTACGGATGATATGTATTTGCATAAACTATCCTATAAGGATATGGCTGCATTAACCCACAGCCTTGCTTTAAGAATGACCGGGTATGGAGTGGATGGCTATCTTGCCAGAATCAGAGCCTTCCTAAACTGGGTTATTCTTAATGATGAAGAGGACCGTTTTATGAACCTACCCAAAGTCGTAATGCAAATGAAACTGCTTAAGCAAGGCAAGAAAAAAGAGAAACGGGCCATAACCAAGCAAGAGTACAAACAGGTGATGTCTTTCCTCGATGATGGCACACTCTGGGGTGATTATATGGTCGCTTACCTTACCTTTGCTAATCAAGTTGGAGTACGTCTTTCTGAATGCCTAAAAGGTACGATTAAAGGCGATGCGTGGACTTTTGTAGGCAAAAGAGATAGAGTACATAAACGATCATTGAATGATATACAGATTGCTCTTTGGACTTTCATTACGAGCAAACTACCAACAGATGAGAATGGCTTGAACTCTCCAATCGATATAAAGAATTTATCGGTAAGAGTTTCAAAGGCTTGCACTCGTGCCTGTAGGCAAATGTTATTGTTCAATAATCTGGATTTCCTTAAGCGTTATGAGTTACGGCCGGAAGATGTTTACGGCCTTTCAAATAAGAAGATTGATAGACTTGGAAAGCGATTGCTCTATACAATCTACGCCAAGGAAAAAGGCACTACGATCTCAAGAATGACTTTGGCAGATAAGCGTGAAGCAAAGACCAATAATGTGTCTTTTCATAGTATTAGACACGCATGGATGACTAAATCTGTCAAAGAAAAAGGAGTCGAAAACACCAGGGCCATAATTGGCCATAGTGACATCAAAACAACAATGGGATATACTCATATGAGTCAGTATGAAACGAGTAAGGAGTATATCAAAAACTAAAGGTGATTTATCGTACAAAACTCGTACAAAAACATCGAAGGGCTACGATATTGACTTATTGCAGAGTTTAACTGGCCTTGATCACGCATTCGTAATGCGTAGGTCAGCGGTTCGATCCCGCTCAGTGGCTCAATTAAGCTCCGTTTTTATTCGGGGCTTTTTTTGTGTATAAAATTAAACTGTAATTACCGAATCGTTTATCATTAACTGTGGGGAAAAATCCATGAATATATCGATGAGAAAGAATATCTAAACCAGCGGCATGTACATCCTGAGCCAGACGACCATAATTATAGTTCCGGACATGGACGTTTACAAATTTCCCTCGACCAATATTAAGTAGGTTTTCAAATACAGCTGCATCGCCCCTGATTCTTTCTTGCGGAACACTCAATGCCAATATGCCATCTTCTGTTAATAGGTGTTTGACATCTTTAAGCATTTGAATGGGTTGGTCCACATGTTCCAATACATGCATCAGGGTAACGGCACTAAATCGGCCTGCATTTTCTTTATAAAAACCATTTTGAATATGGTGGAATTGATTCAGTTGGAAATTTGTTCTGTTTCGATTTACAGAATCTAAATGAATATCAGCACCATGAATACGGTTATGGCCAAAGTATTCGGATAAAACTTCCACCATATGTCCCGTAGAACATCCCATATCTATAATCGTGCCGCCATTGGCATGGGTTTCAAGATAACCAGCAATATGATCCATTTCCCATTGTTTATAACGCATCACCTTACGTCCAAACAATACCTTGGCCTGTATTGTATATTGATAAGGCAAATTGTAAATAGATCGATAGTTATTTTTTATTTTATCAGTCAATCATTCATCCACGATTGCCCAAATGGTTAATTGTCCGCGACTACGCAGACCGAAGTGTAACTATTCTACACCCAGTAAATCTACCTCAAAAATGAGAACTGAATTTGATGGGATAACGCCCATATCACGGTTTCCATACCCCATACTAGGTGGAATAGTTAGTTTACGTTTTCCCCCAATTTTCATCCCTGGAACGCCTTGGTCCCACCCTTGAATTACTTGTCCAGCACCTACGGTAAACCTAAAGGGTTCCCGTCCTGGGTTTAAAGAAGAATCAAACTTGGTTCCATCTTCTAGCCAACCGGTATAATTCACCGTAACGATACTGTGTTTAACCGCCTCTGTGCCTTCTCCAACAATGATATCTTCTATCATTAATTCACCATCTATCACTTTATCTTCCTTACTGCAACCCGCCACTAACATGAATATTGCCAATGCAGGTATTTGCCATTTTAGTTTCATAATTTTTCTCCCTTAGAAAGGCCGAAGTTTACATCAATTGACAGAATAGAATTACTGTAAATTTCCCCGCATGAATAAGAGTAAATTCAATCATGTCTGCCACGCCATCTCTATTTAATCAACATCTGCCACCTCTGGCAGATCGGGTTCGTCCACAATCTCTGTCCGGATTTATTGGACAATCTCATTTGATTGACCCAGAAAAAATCTTATCAAAACTTTTAGAAAAAGATCAATTATTTTCACTTCTTTTCTGGGGACCTCCTGGTACGGGTAAAACCACATTGGCTCGCATTATTGCCAATAGTTTAAATGCAGAAATACATGAATTATCGGCCGTGTCTAGTGGGGTGAAGGATTTAAGGAAAGTAATTGAAAAAGGGAAAGCCAATCGGGATTTAGGTCATCCTACAATTTTATTTATTGATGAAATTCATCGCTTCAGCAAATCCCAACAAGATGCCCTCCTTCATGCAGTTGAAGAAGGAGTGATCACTTTAATTGGTGCAACCACAGAAAATCCATCATTCGAAGTGATATCTCCCCTCCTATCTCGATGCAGAGTATTAACCTTGAAACATTTAGATGAAAATCAATTGTCCATGGTATTGGATCGGGCCTTTAAAGAGGATATTGTTTTATCCAAAGGTAAAATACAATTAGATGATGATGTGTCGTTAACACTAATTAAGTCTGCCGGTGGTGATGCGCGAAAAATGCTAAATACAGTCGAATTGGCTGCCAGCCTTGTTGGGAACGATGGTATGATTTCATCCGAGATATTGAATGAAGCGCTCCAAAGTAAAACTCAGCTTTATGATAAATCAGGCGACTACCATTATGACGCCATCAGTGCATTTATTAAATCAGTTCGTGGAAGCGATCCAGATGCGGCAGTCTATTGGCTCGCGCTAATGCTGGATGGCGGTGAAAAACCAGAATTTATTGCGCGGCGACTTATTATTTTGGCTTCGGAAGATATTGGGAATGCTGATCCCCGGGGATTGACAATAGCCACTTCAGGGTTTCAAGCCGTCCATATGATTGGTATGCCGGAGGCCGCCATTGTCCTCTCCCAGGTTACCACCTATTTGGCGAGTGCGCCCAAATCTAACGCCAGCTATAGGGCTATCAATAGCGCAACAGAAAAAGTTAAATCTGAAAATTCACCCAGTGTGCCCATCCATTTAAGAAATGCACCCACAGGCCTAACGAAATCGTTGGACCATGGCAAAGATTATCAATCCCCTCACAACCACCCGGATCACTTTGTAAGTGAAAATTACTTTCCTGAAGGAAATCCGGAAACATTTTACCATCCCACAGAGTTAGGATATGAAGAATACATCCGAGGGCGGCTGAAAAAACTTTGGCCAAAAAGATATTCAAATTAATGCGGTTTATTTATTTCTTAAATCATTCCAATCCAAAGAAAAATGGTCGATGGACCACCTGCTTGGCCATCTCTTTACTTCTGACCCTATCCTTTGGTCAAGATGATCGCTTACGCCTCAAACAAGCCGATCTATTAGAAAATATTACGGTTGATGGGCTATCCATGCAGTATTTAAGGGGCAACGTCATTTTTCATAAGGGAGACATGGTGATGAATTGTGACTGGGCCCGCTTTGATAAAAAGACAGAACAAGGATTTCTATTCGGCAATGTATCCATGGTAGAAGATGTGCAAAACCTCACTTGCGATTCCCTTTTTGTGGATTCGCCCAAAGATATCATGATCGCCTATAGCAATACCCATGTTTGGGATACCACATATAGCTTGGTGGCCGATACTTTATTTTATTTTTCAGAATTGGATAGTGGCTCTGCAAATGGCAACACGATACTTATTCAAGATAAACAAACAATTAAAGGTGATCGAATTGAATATTTTGAGATTCCTGAATCGGATGGCGTCTCTTACGCTGCGAAAGGCAATGTTTCCATTACTGAAGAAGGGCGATTGGCGACATGTGGCGAAGCCATTTACGATCGAGAAAATGGAAAAACTACCCTTCGAATTAAACCGGAAATTATCGACAACAACCAAACGATTGCCGGAAGCGAAATATTTTTAGAGTATGATGAGGATATTTTGAAAAGTCTATTTATCCCCAGCAATGCTCATGCCACCCACCCTTCTATAGGCATTCGAGAGTGGACGAATATTATAGATGGGGACACCCTTACTTTTGAGGATTCAATATCTTTTTCTGATGATATGACTGGATCGATTCTTCGCGGGTACTTCACTGACGGCATAATGGACTCCATGCGATTAGAAGGTATGGCCACCACCCTGTATCACATTTTTGAAGATTCTGTTTATCAAGGTAAAAATGAAGCGTCCGGTGATACAATTATTATGAATTTCACTGAAAATGAATTGCAAAATATTTATGTAACAGGTGGATCAAGAGGTGTTTATACACCGGATTCCACCGGTGCAGATGTAGATGGCCCCATTGAATATGAATCTGAAGATATTGATTATGATGTGATTAACGAATTCACGGACCTTCACGGAGATGCTTTTATTGACTATACCAATATTAATCTAAGTGCAGGATTCATCAATGTGGCCTGGCGTAATAATCTATTAAGGGCATTACCAGAATCCAAAAAAGATTCAACTTATGGCTGGATTCGTCCTTCGATGGTAGAGAATGGCGAAGAGCCCATGGTGGGTGATACCATGATCTATAATCTTGAAACTCGGCATGGGAAGGTCATTCAAGGCACCACCAAAGCGGAGGATGGTTATTATCATGGCCAAGAAATAAGAAACCAAGATATGGATGTGTTTTATATCGACGACGCAGCTTATACAACCTGCGAATTAGATGACCCTCATTTTCATTTTGAAAGTCAAAACATGAAAATGATTAATGAAGATAAAGTTATCGCTCGACCTATTGTATTATATATTGCAAATATTCCAGTATTCGGTTTGCCATTTGGGGTATTCCCCCACCAAAAAGGGCGACGACATTCTGGGTGGATTATGCCATCTTACGGAACGGATGCCCGTTGGGGTGGCTATATTAACGGACTGGGTTATTATTGGGCGGCCAGTGAATATTTTGATTCCAAATTCACCATGAGTCTTTATGATCGCGATGGGATTACCCTGAGGGCGAAAAATAATTACATGAAACGATATGCATACTCGGGGAATTTAGACCTGGAAACCAAACAGCGATTTGCCAGTTCAGTTTTAGATGAAGATCGAGATATTTATAATATATGGGGAAACCGCCAAAGTGATTATGTGGTTCGATGGAACCATCGTCAACAATTACGTAACAATCAATCTGCTTCTGTGAATGCCAGCTATTATTCCAGTGGTGATTACAACCGCCGGACTGGTATGGAACAAAGTCAACGACTAAACCAACAGGCCGTATCTAATGCCACATATTCTAAACGTTGGCCCAAATCAAAAAATAGTATGAGTGTTAACCTCTCATCCAGGCGAGACCTCATGGCGGAGAAAAAAATTGACCAAAATACTGTATTTTATTCCACCCCAACACGGGAAGGTCAGCAAATAAACATTACCACCAATACACTACCCCAATTGGCATTTACACACTCTCAACGGGCCCTTTTTCCCACCAAGGCAAAAAAGAAGCAATGGTATCATAATATCAACTATCGTTATTCCTCCCGGTTTACAAACAATCTAAAAAATTATTATGAATCAGAAGCTTATGCCATCGATGATACCACCACAGGTTATCGATGGATGATGAATGAGAATGAAGACCCTTTGGCTCAGTCATTTGCCGATTATTTTATGACTCATTCCTCTGGACTAAGCATGTCATCCAAAATATTTAAATATATTAATGTGACGCCCAGCCTTTCATTGAAATCGGATTGGGTGAATCGATCATTCACCGGCGCAATTGATTCTACTGGAATAGTTAACCGAAATGAGGTGACCGGCTTTGCGGCGCGGACTACCGGTTCATTTAACATTTCTATGAATACCCAAATCTATGGATTATTCCCAATCAAAATAGGTAAGATGGAAGCGATTCGCCATGTCATTGCTCCCTCCATTGGATATTCATATCGACCCGATTTTTCGCAAGAAGTTTTTGGCGCTAACCCAGGGTATTATGAAGTGATTCAACAAGACAATGGAGAGGTAGTGTACTTTGATCGGTTCTCAGGCACCATGGCCGGTGGGACACCGCGAGGTGAGAACCAATCTATGAACTTTTCTATGACCAATAGTTTTCAGGCAAAGATTGTAAATGGAGAAAACGAAAGAAAGCAGGATTTGTTTTCTTGGCGAATGAGCACCAGCCGAAATTTTGTAGCAGATGAATTCCAGTGGAGCAATATCAGTTCTTCGATTCGCGCCAATGTAAGTCGAAAGCTGAATTTAGATTTTTCTATGACCCACGATTGGTATGATTTTGATAAAGAAAAAAATATGCGCATAAACCAATTCAAAACCGCTGGCGGGTTCCCAACACCCAGATTAATCAGTGCTCGATTTTCTACGGGGTTTAGGTTCGCAGGCAAGCGACTTTCTTTTGAAAAGGACGATGAAGAAACTACAGAAGAGGATACAACCATAATTATGGATAGAGTAGATGGTGCCAACCTTGCAAAAGGATTCAATAGCTTTGGGAACGCAGGAAATAATGATAAAAAACTTCCTGGCGACTTTTGGTCCACATCTGCCAGCTTTAGTTTTGCTTATAATAATGCAAATCCCAATAACCCTCAGAAAACTTTCTGGATGTCTACCAATTCAACTATACAAGTAACAGAATATTGGAAAGTAAAGTATAATGCAAGGTTTGATCTTATTAAACAAGATTTAGTCAGCCATACGTTTTCTATCTATCGGGATCTCCATTGCTGGGAGATGAGTGTCAATTGGACGCCGAATGGATATGCTTCCGGACTTTATTTAAAACTGAATGTAAAATCACCGAATCTTCAAGACTTGAAGCTTGAGCAAAGAGGCGGGTCTTTCAGTAGACCATCTTTATTTGACCGATAATATTTTATTAATAAACTTTACATAATAAATAGGGGAGGTACTGCTTGTTTTGTCCAGAATGTAAAAGTGAATATGTTGAAAACATAAATATCTGCCAGGATTGTGGTGTTTCCTTGGTTGACCTTAACCCGGAATCAGGTCCTTTAGATAACATGACCTGGGTTTCCATTGCAGATTTTGAGGGAACCATTATGGCTGATATGGCAGTGGAAATCTTAAAAGATCATGATGTGCCCTGCTATACCAAAGGTGATTTTATCAGTTCCGCTTTCGGAATTAAAGCTTTGAGCCTGCCCGGTGGCTCTGTAAAATTGTATATTCCTGACTCATTAAAGGCACAAGCAGAAGACTTACTGAAAGATATTATATAATAAAATGACTAAAGAATTTATCCAATCAATTAAAGGTACTCAGGATATTCTTCCGGATCAAAGCCAACGCTGGCAAGCACTGGAAACCACCATCCGCAACACAATGGACACTTATGGGTATCGTGAAATTCGCACCCCTACCTTCGAGAGAACAGAACTTTTCGCACGTGGTGTCGGGCAAGAAACGGATATTGTTTCGAAAGAAATGTATAGCTGGACGGATCAGAGTGGCGAGAATCTCACCCTGAAACCGGAATTGACGGCGCCTGTAGTACGGTCATTCATACAGAATAATCTGGGGGGCCAAAGCACCATCAATAAACTTTATTATATAGATGCGCTATTTCGGAGAGAACGTCCCCAGAAAGGACGGTACCGCCAATTTCACCAATTCGGAATTGAATCCTTTGGGTCCGAATTCCCGGAAATGGATGCAGAAGTCATTGCCTTGGCCATGTCTGTTTTTAATGATATTGGGTTAACAAACCTAACCTTGAAGTTGAATTCAATTGGCTCACCTGAATGCAGAAGTGATTTTCGCAATGCACTCCGTGATTTTTTAAAACCACACTTTAATGATTTAAGTGAAACCAGCCAGAAAAGATTTGAAAATAATCCTCTTCGTGTTTTGGATACAAAAGCGCCCTACGAAATTGAAATTTTGAAAGATGCTCCCAATATTTCTGATTCATGGACGGGTGAAGACAAAGCCCATTTTGAAGAAGTATGTTCACTGCTTGATGCTATGAGGATTCAATATACCATCGAGTCGAATCTTGTGCGTGGGTTGGATTATTATACCCGAACCACATTTGAAATTACGTCTACTGCCCTGGGCGCCCAGAATGCCATCTGCGGTGGCGGTCGTTATGATGGGCTCGTAGAAACATTGGGCGGTAAGCCTACGCCGGGCATCGGTTTCGCCGCCGGGATGGAACGAATCCTTTTAGCCCTAGGTGATGACGATTCAAGCGGCAATTCTACACAAGTATATATTATAGGACTTGGGGATGAAGCCCGACCGTCGGTGGCAAAATTAGCGGAAGATTTGAGACAGAATAATATTCGCACAAATTTTGATCCATTGCGTCGATCTATAAAAGCCCAAATGCGAGAGGCTAATAAATCCGGAGCAACCATTGCTGTCATTATTGGAGATAAAGAATTAGCGTCGGGACAGGCCGAAATTAAGGATTTGAAAACGGGAGATCAGGAACCGGTAAAAATAAAAGCGTTGGTAGATCATATCAATTCTTTGACATTATAAAATTTTCTTTTACATTAATATACGCGCGCGAATCTGCGGCATTGCTACTGATTACAGAAAAAAAGAGATACAATGAGTTCAAAACCAATATTAATTGTTGAATCGCCTTCGAAGGCAAAAACCATTTCGAAATACCTTGGTGGTGAATATGAAGTCATGGCCAGCGTTGGCCACATCAAGGATTTACCCAAAAAAGAATTGGGCGTGGATGTGGATAACGACTTTACAACGGTAGAAGATGTGCTTCCTGATAAGAAATCCTTCATCAAAGATTTTAAATCTTTGGCGAAGAAGGCCGACCGAATCGTTATCGCCACTGACCCAGATCGTGAAGGAGAAGCCATTGCAGCACATATTGCTACGGAAGTCGATCCATCTAAACTTTCTCGTGTTCAGTTTACAGAAATCACAAAAGAAGGTGTTGAAGAGGGTATGAATAACCCTCGGGGAATCGATAGCGATTTAGTGGCCGCTCGCCAAACCCGGCGTATCATTGACCGACTTGTGGGATATAAAGTTTCTCGCGTCCTCTGGAGTACGTTAAAAAAGAATATGAAATTTGTAACCGTTAGCCTTTCGGCTGGCCGTGTACAATCGTCTGCACTTCGGATGATTGTGGAAAGAGAACGACTTCGCCAGGCATTCCATTCTGCATTATATTATGATTTAAAGGCAAACTTACAATCAAAAGACAATCCATTTCCCGCTACACTCATTCGTGTGGACGGTAAGCGTCTCGCAACCGGAAAAGATTTTGACCCGAATACAGGTCAATTAAAAAAACAAGATGTCCTATTATTATCCAAAGCCCAGGCAGATGAATTGGTAAAAGAATTGAAAGGTGGCCCCTGGACAGTTAAGGATGTGGAAGAAAAGATAAAAAATTCTCATCCCAAACCACCCTTTACCACTTCCACGCTTCAACAGGAAGCAGCACGGAAACTGCGATCCTCAGCACGGAAAACCATGCGTACGGCCCAGCGACTATATGAACAAGGGTTTATTACCTATATGCGGACCGATTCCACCACCCTTTCGGCAGAGGGCATCAATGGTGCGCGAAATGAAATTGTATCTCGTTTTGGTCAAGAATATTTACCGGAACAAGCACGGACTTACGCTACAAAAGTGAAAAATGCCCAGGAAGCCCACGAAGCCATCCGCCCTGCTGGTGTTACTTTTTCATCGGTGGATCAAGTTCGCGGTGCCATCGATGAAGATGCAGCAAAATTATATGACCTTGTTCGAAAACGAACATTGGCATCCCAAATGAAATCGGCCAAAGTGAAACAAATTGCCGTAACAGTTGAAAATCAAAAAACGGAATTCCGTGCCAATGGAAAAGTGATTCTATTCCCGGGCTATATGGCTGCTTACGTAGAAAGTACAGATCGCAGAAGCGGCGTCACGGAAGATCAGGAATCAATTTTACCTGATATGCCCAAAGGACAAACCCTCACCTGCAATGAATTAACAGCCGATGAACATGCGACCAAACCACCGGCGAGGTTTACAGAAGCCTCTCTGGTGAAAGAATTGGAAGCACAGGGTATTGGACGCCCATCCACCTTTGCCAATATTATTGATACCATTGTTTATCGTACTTACGTAGCACGAGACAAGGGAAAACTGACGCCTACATTTTTGGGAATTGCAGTTACCCAACTTCTCGAAAACCATTTTACTTCTCTGGTGGATAGTCAGTTCACTGCCAAGATGGAAGATGGTCTTGACGCCATATCCCGCGGTGAATTGGATGCTGTTCCTTTCATGAAAGAATTCTATTTTGGTTCTGATGACCAAATTGGATTGGTGGGGATGCTGGATGATAAAATAGATATTGGAAAAGCCTGTTCTCTCCAATTGGATTATGATGGAGATCCTATCGAGATACGTGTGGGGCAATATGGTCCATTCATTCAACAGGGTGAAACGCGAAAATCGGTCCCTGCTAATGTATATCTCGGTGATTTAAATGTGGATAAAGCATTGGAAATCTTGAATCAGGAAATCAATGAAGATCGGGAATTGGGTAAAGATTCAGATTCCGGCGAAATGGTTTTAGTTAAAAACGGACCTTACGGACCCTATGTTCAATTGGGAGAAACCAGTAAACGAAAAGGGATTCCAAAAGGAACGCCAGCCGATGATATTGATCTTGAAATGGCGCTTAAACTATTATCACTCCCCAGAATATTAGGAAAATTTCCTGATTCTGACGAAGATGTGAAAGCGGACTATGGCCGATTCGGACCCTACGTGACTGCAGGGAAAGGAAAAAACGGCACCATCCCTCCTACCATGTCGCCTTTAACCATAGAACTGGCTGAAGCATTGGAATTGATTAAGAATCGAAACAGCGGCCCTCAGGAATTGCGCACTTTGGGCGACCACCCAGAAACGGGAGAATCTTTGGTCTTGAAATCCGGACGATATGGCCCCTACCTCACGGATGGCAAAGTAAACGCATCGCTCCCGCGAGATACAGATCCGGAAAAAATAACATTAGAAGAAGGGGTGGAACTCATCAACAAAAAGCGGGCTGCGCCACCAAGAAAAAAACGCCGTAAAGCCAAAAAGAAGGCTAAAAAGAAATGAAAAAATTACTACCTATTATATTCTTCCTGAGTTTGATCTGGGCCGACGAAAAAAGTGATCTTATCATAGATCTGGAACAAAGTCTTATGGCCACCTGCTGTTGGAGTGGCACCGTATATGACCATGGAAATAAAGAGATGGAAATAGAAATTGCGGGCATGGTGAATACAGGGAAAACGAAAACCGAAATTCTTGATTATTATAAAGGAAA
>Ga0257116_1001648_pt1 | contig 13678 bp, 10 predicted proteins | sample SI112_120mmetaG_FD_190150 | JGI IMG/M metagenome (GOLD analysis project Ga0257116, IMG submission 190150) | Marine microbial communities from Saanich Inlet, British Columbia, Canada - SI112_120m | ecosystem: Environmental > Aquatic > Marine > Inlet | place: Canada: British Columbia | collected...
GTGGAAAATTTACTAACACCGCACCTAATATTGAGATTCAAGCTACAGGAAGTTCTGTGATTCAGGAACTAAATCTGGAACGTGGTCAGTTTATAAAACAGGGTGAAGTAATAGCAATACTTGATGGAACAGTTGTGAATGCAAATCTGAAAATTGTTCAAGATAAAATAAATGCAGTTAAAAATAAAATATTACGTATAGAACTTCAAAAACAATCTATCTCAACTAAATCACTAAATAAAGATTCTACAGAAAATCTGGATTCAATTAATAAAGAAATACTCTACAAAAATTTTGATGAATTCGTGATTAAAATGAAGACATTTTCTTCAGACCTTTTAAGATTGAATCAAGAAATATATTCAACCTCAAAAGATAAAGATTTAATACAAGATCAATTAACAATTAAAATTAAAATTGAAGACGGTAAAAAGAAATTATTTGAAAAAAATATTGGTTCCTTGATGGATACTTTAAAATCAACTGATCAAAGAATTTCTGTTAACCGTCAATTACTTTCAACTTCAAGCAGTATTGAAAAACTTAAGTCACAAAAAATTTCTGTTGCAGACCAGAAGATGTCTTTTCTTTCATCCAAATTTGCAGGAATTGAAGTAGAACTGTCTTCTCTCAATGATCAACTACTTCAATTAAATGAGGAATTAATAAAAAACGAATTAGAACGGAGCAATTTATTTATTAAATCTCCAGTTGAAGGAGTTGTCCTTAATTTACCTACTTTAGCTGTCGGCTCACTCCTCAACAAAGGTCAAGCAATAGTTACTCTGGTTAGATCAGGATTGCCGCTTGTGCTGGAAATAGATATTGATCCCAAAGATGTGAGTGATGTTTATACAGGAGATCCTGTTTCTATCAAACTTGATGCTCTTCCTTTTCAGCAGTTCGGAGATATTCAGGGAACCTTGATCTTTGTCTCAGATGATACTGTTCAGGAATCCTTGCAAGGGCAATCTGGAGCTTTTTACCGTGGCCGAGTCAATGTGGAAGATGCTGAAATTATGGGCTTACCAGAAGATTTTGATTTGACTCCAGGTATGCTTGCTTCTGCAGATTTGAAAGTAGGAAAAAGAAGATTAATAACTTATTTTACTGATCCTATTTTAAAATCTCTTTCAAGCGCAATGCGTGAACCGGATTGATACTTTATCACTTAAACAGCACAATTATTTTGCTATTCGATTATTGAACGGTTTCAATAAGGCACGCTCAACCAATTCCAAACGATCTTGTCCGTAGAACATATCTCCATCTACAAAATAAGTAGGTGATCCAAAAACTGATTTTTCTATCGCTTCCTTTGTATTATCCGCATAGATTTTGAGCACTTCCTTTGAATTAGATAACTCCAGTAGAGGCTGAGGATCGATCTCTACCGAAAGAGCAATCTTGGCTAGAGTGTCTGTGTCTGCCAGGTCACAATCATAAGCCCAGTGTTGCATCATCATTTCATGAGCGAGATTGTCAATATTGATCCCCTTTACTAATCCTGCTATAAGCATCGTGTTGGACGGAGTAATGGAGTTACCATGGTGAGTTGGTAATCTTTTCAACATTGGAGCTTCTCTAAACTCTGACCAACGCTCCAGCTCTCTGCCGAAGAAGTAGTCTATATTTGCATCAGTTCGCTCGCTGATGGGTTGCCCTCCAACAGCTTTCATGCATGCACGAAGATCAAACGGTCGATGTTTTATGGTATGACCCGATAAGTTCGCAATTTCCATTAAACGTTTGGAACCTAAATATGCATATCCTGAAAATGAAGCATAAAAATATTCGATTTCAGCCATTATTTTTTACTAGCTTATAATAATAGAATTTTAATTTTGGGATTTTAGCCAATCAACTTTGATCTTTAACAGACCTGACTTTTTATACATGGGATAATTTGAACCAGGCAGGAATAACAGGATGGCGGAGGGGGAGGGATTCGAACCCTCGGTACACTTTCGCGTACGGCACATTAGCAATGTACTGGTTTAAGCCACTCACCCACCCCTCCGAAAAGCATTGAGGCAGTTGCCAAAAAAGCAACTATTCCGCAAATGCTCAGGCTGCATGAAGTTTCTTAACTTCAATGATCCCTTTATTTTTATTTAATTACTGGAAATTTGGCAAGTTTTTCTTGAGGATTATCATCATTTTTTATCGATTGCTGTACTGCTTGACAGTAACTGCTCAAAAGTAGAAAGTTGTTTCTGGCCCCGCAGACTGTTTGTGGAACATAAAGATTTAAGCTGCTGGATTAACTTGCTGATAGTCCGGTATTACTGCTACTCTCATTTTGACAAATAAAGCAATTATGTTTGAAGACAGAGAAAATATTCTTAAGGAGACACAAAGTGGATAAAGTTAAAGTACGACAAGGAGTTCAGTTGTTGCTGGAAGGCTTGGGAGTCGATTTAGAGAGCGAACATTTTCGTGATACTCCGGAAAGAACTGCTAAAGCATGGACCGACGAATTATGTTCCGGACTTGGAGACAAAAATTTCTCATTGACCACTTTTGCTGTAGGTGCAAGTTATGAGTCAAGCATGGTGGTTCTGCAGCATATTCCGGTGAGGTCAGTCTGTGCTCATCACTTACTGCCTTTTTATGGAGAAGCAACTGTTGCTTATATTCCTGACGAGAGACTCTGCGGACTGTCAAAGCTGTCAAGAATTGTTGACTATTTTTCGAGGCGTCCGCAGGTGCAGGAAGAATTGACCAGTGATATTGCTAACTTTCTTTGTGAGCAACTTTCACCTCAGGGTGCCGGAGTTATTGTCAAAGCAACTCACATGTGCATGGCCATGCGAGGCGTCAGTCATGACGGTGTGATGACTACCAGTTCGCTCAAAGGTTCATTCCTTAGTGAAGGGAATGTTCGTGCTGAATTTATGGCACTGGCTAATACTCACAGTTTGAACAAATTGTAAAAGCCTGAGCATAGATCCACAGAGTTCTCAGAGGAAAAATTATGATAATAAATTCTCTGTGTTTTCTGCAATTCTGAAGTTAATTCTGTTTTTAGACTTGTTATAGTTTTTGTTAAAGATCATCACGTTTGTGTAATTCGTGATAATGTTTCAGAACTTTTTGCCGCGATATTTGTGCCAGAGAAATTGCTTCTTCACGCAGATAACGGTCATCAGGTTTCCAATTTCTTGTTCGCAGCCGATAGGGACGTAATCCAAAATCAATGTCCTCGGTTTTGCAAAACAATTCATCAACAGATGGACGCTGAACCCACGACTCACGTAGATTTTGCTCCAGTGCATAATACCAGCGTGAAAAATTTTCCAGCCGTTCTTCTTCAAAATAACCGACAGGATTCAGAGATTCCACTAACTTCCTGAGTGCGGGATTTTGCTGAAAACGGTCATAATCTACCACATAGAGACTTTCAGAAAGAAACAAAGGTGAACCGTGCAGGAGCAAACCCTTTGATTTCAATGTATTGCCGGACTGCACAATCTCAAGTCCAACACTTCCTTTTTCACCATTCATCACCGCGTCTTCGACATCTTCCACCGGTTCTACCTGTAGCTGCGGATATGCAGCCATCACTATTCCACTATAACGGCCTTTGACAAATACATGGCGTCCGTGTTTTGAAAGCGTCTCTAAATCAATTGTACTACGGCGGCTGCCGCCTTTTTTAGAGATGAGGAAAAAACCAACCATATCCTGTACTTCACCACCGAGAAGTTTGTTGTAACTGGTGAGCATCGCTGAACCTGCAACACGGATACTGGTTGGTTTAGCGAGTTGGTAATTGTACATTCCCCATTTTGTCACTCTGGTTGGATCACCCAAATAATGTTGTGTCATCGAAAGCAGTTCATCAAGTCCTACAACCGTGAAGTCCACTTCATCCAGTTTAATAAGTGACGAACCATTATGCGGTTCTTCGCCTTCTACGCGTAATTTAGTTTTGCCGATTTTCCATTCATAACCGAGAAATCCCAAACGGTACGGTCTTAAATTTCTTTTACGGTCTATAGAAATTGAAAAACATGGAGGCGCTTCTGTGGAAATTTCCTGTAAGAAATTCAATGCTTCCTGCATGTCCGGAGTACTCCTGCTTTTACTGGCGGACAAGACTTTTAAGATTTGCTCAATTTCTTCGCTGTCTGCGCCCAGTCTTTTCAGCTTGCTGAGAAAATTGTGTAATGTGCGTCCGGTACGGGGAACCGCACAGCTAACGTCAAAAGTAGGTTTTTGGTCTGATGAGGGGGTCAAAATTAAATCTCCATAGTTTTAAATAAGTGTGCTTAAGCTAACAATTAAGGGAAATAAGCGGGCCTTCACCTGCACTATTTCCATCTTTTTAACGCCTCGCATCCCCGGCAAAATAAAGTTGCAGAGTGATGTGCGAGTGGTTCGGCTTTATTTTGTCCGAGTGCATGCGTTTGTTAGCCCTTCTATGCTTCAACTGTAAGCTCATTTGCGATAAGCTCTGCCTGTTTTAGCACTGTTTCTGTAGCTAGTTTTTGCATATCTGGTGGATAGCCAAATTGCCTTAGTGTACGCTTAATAATTACTTTTAGTTTAGCTTTAACACTTTCTTTAATTGTCCAATCTATTGATGCATTCTGCCTTACTCGTTCGGTCAAAACAACGGCTAACTCCCTTAATTTATCATGTTGCATTAACTCTTTGGCACTTTTATTGTCAGCTACTGCAGTATAAAAAGCATACTCAAAATCAGTCAAGCCAAGCTCATCAGCCTCTGCATCTATACTAACAATTTCTTGGCTGAGTTTGATCAACTCATCCATTACTTCGGCAGCAGTTAGAATTTTATTGTGATATTTTTTAATAGAAATATCCAACATTTCCATCAAAGATTTACTCTTAACTAAGTTCTTTTTTGATCTTGATCTTATTTCATCATTCAACAATTTCTTTAAAACCTCCAAGGCAATATTCTTGTGCTCCATGCCTTTAAGCTCCAGCAAGAACTCTTCTGAAAGAATTGAAATGTCCGGTTTTTTAATCCCTGCCGCATCAAACACATCAATAACATGTTCAGAAACTAAAGCCTGATCAATGACTTGACGAATTGTTGTCTCTAGCTCTTCATCGGTTCGTCCTGAACCTGTCGCATCAAATTTTACTAATCGTGCCTTAATGGCTTGGAAAAATGCAACTTCTTCTTTTATATCCATTGCCTGATCATGAGGAATGGTAATGGCAAAAACTTTTGACAGGGCTGTTACTTCATTAACATAACGATTTTTACCATCCTCTAAACTCAGCACATGATCTTCTGCAGCCAAGATAAGTGATAGCTTTTGCGCTGTATCAGCTTCAAAGAAATCTTCATAACTAAACCCATGAAACATTTGCGATACGACTTCTAGTTTCTCCAGCATCATGGCAACTGCTTGCTCTTGAGCTATAGCTGGATCGCCTTTGCCTCCTGCATCAGAATAAAATGAGAGTGCTTTTTTCAAATCGGCAGCAATACCGAGATAATCAACTACTAAACCACCTGGTTTATCTTTATAAACCCGATTAACTCGTGCAATTGCTTGCATTAAATTATGCCCCTTCATTGGCTTGTCAATATAAAGTGTATGCAAACTAGGTGCATCAAAGCCTGTCAGCCACATATCCCGAACAATGACTAATTTTAAAGGGTCATCAGTGTTCTTCATTCTATCTGCTAAGATTTTCCTTTGATCTTTGGTTGTGTGGTGTTTTGCCATTTTAGGGCCATCAGCAGAACTCGATGTCATCACCACTTTTATAATCCCTTTATCTAAATCATCACTATGCCAATCAGGTCTGATTTTAACAATTTCCTCATACAAATCAGCAGCAATCCGCCTACTCATCGACACAATCATACCTTTGCCATCAAACACCTCTTGGCGTTGTCCAAAATGGTTCACAATATCTTTGGCAATATTTTTAATCCTATTTTTACTACCAATTAATGCTTCTAGCTGAGTCCATTTGTCTTTGGAATTTTGAGTTTCGTTCAACTCATCTTGTGCAAGATCATCGTCTAACTTTTCAACTAGCTTTTTACCTTCACTATCTAAATTAACTTTTGCTAAGCGACTTTCATAATAGATACGAACAGTAGCACCATCTTCAACTGCTTGGGCAATATCATATACATCGATATAATTACCAAAGACTGCAGGTGTGTTAGTATCACTACTTTCAATCGGTGTACCTGTAAAACCTAAATAGGTTGCTTTAGGCAAAGCATCGCGCATATATTTGGCAAAACCATATACCACTTTTTTACCAATAACATTGCCTTGATCATCTTTATCATCAATGGTTTTTGCTCTGAAACCATATTGGGTTCTGTGCGCCTCGTCAGCAATGACGATAATATTTTCTCGCTCTGACAAAGTGTCGAACACATTCCCTTCATCAGGTTGAAACTTTTGAATGGTTGAAAAGATCACTCCGCCCGAAGCAACTTTTAACAACTCTTTAAGGTTTTGACGATCTTCTACTTGCTTAGGCTCTTGACGCAACAGTTGAGTAGAAGCAGCAAAAGTATCAAACAGCTGATCATCCAAATCATTGCGATCAGTAATAACCAAAATCGTTGGATTATCCAATGCCAGTACAATCTTTCCAGTAAAAAATACCATTGATAATGACTTACCACTACCTTGCGTATGCCAAACCACACCACCTTTTCTGTCGCCCTGTTCTTGGCTTTTAACATCTGCCAAGCCATAGTTTGCAGGTGACTCCATCACCATATTTGCAGGTGGTTCTTTTTCTAAAGAATATCCCGTTGCTCTTAAAGTAGATTTTACTGCCAGATTAACCGCATAATATTGGTGATAAGAAGCCAGCTTTTTAACCGTTGAAATGGTTGTAACACCTGTTTTTACATCTTCACTTTTAGATTTTTCAAACACAATAAAATGGCGAATTAAATCTAGCAAAGTTTCCTTATTCAGCATCCCTTTAATCAAGGTTTCTAACTGGCTGACTAAATTAGAAGCTTCACTCTTGCCATCGGCGGTTTTCCAGCTCATAAAACGACTCATCCCTGCTGATAAAGAGCCTGCCTTAGCTTCCAAGCCATCAGAGATAATCATCAAACCATTGTAAGTAAATAGGCTGGGAATGGTCGCCTTATAGGTTTGCAGTTGTTTATAAGCGGATCTTACTGATGCGTTTTCATCCACTGCGTTTTTAAGCTCAATCACCACCAATGGTAAACCATTAACAAACAACACCACATCAGGGCGTTTATTCACCCCATTTTCAACCACGGTAAACTGATTGGCCACCACAAAATCATTGTTTCCTGGGTTGTTAAAATCTACTAGCCAAACCAAATCACCTCTTTGGTTGCCCTCTTGCTGATATGAGACCTTTACACCTTCGGTCAGCATTCGATGAAAGCTCTCATTATTAGTGAGCAATTCAGGGGAATGAATGCGGACGATTTCTTTGATTGCCTCTTGTTGGGCATCGTGGGGAATGGTCGAATTGATTCGGGCTACTGCATCGCTCAAGCGATTAAACAGTAAAACCTCTTCAAAACTACTTCGTAGCGGGTTGTCAGAATCAGGCGCAATATCGGGGGCGTAGATGTATTCGTAACCCTGCTTTTCCAGTAGCTCGATGCAGAACTCTTCGATAACATTTTCAGTAATTCGGCTCATGTCATCCATACCTCTGCATTATATCCAACGGGCGATTCCATTACCTGATTGCCATCACCGCCATTTAATTTATCCATCGCCCATTTTCTGGGGTTTTCCAGAATATATTGAGTAATCCGCCGATATTCATTTTCATTGCGAATAATATGTTCCCAGAAATTCCGTTGCCACAATTTCCCATCAAATGGTTGCCAATGATTATTTTTAACACAACGGATATATTCAACCGTGGTTATTGATTCAAACGCACCAACCATATCACCAACGGTTTTATCCGTATGGTCAACGGTTTTATCCGTATTGGCAATGGTTTTATCCGTATGGTCAATGGTTTTATCCGTATTGGCAATGGTTTTATCCGTATGGTCAACGGTTTTATCCGTATGGTCAACGGTTTTATCGGTATGGGCAATGGTTTTATCCGTAGGGGCAATCCCTTGTGGTTGCCCTTTTCGTATATTCCCCATGACATTGTAGGTGGTCGCATTATTTTGGGCGACCACAAGGGTAGCCCCTACGATTTCCACAATGCCGTGAAAATGATTGGGCATAACAACATATTCTTGTAATTCAATATTTTTAAATCGTTTTTTTAATTTCAACCATTCATTTATAACCATTTTACCCGCATCATTTAAAATCATTGCACCATCCACAATTCCACCAAACAAACACGCCCGATGCTGGCAACAGATCGTTACAAAATAAAAACCTGCCTGTGAATAATCATAACCCTTTAAACGGATTGATTTACGGTGGTGAATTTTTGGATTGTATTTATTCATTGCTGGCTATCCTGATTTCACCGTTCATAAGTTTGGGTAGGAGGGTGTTGCGGAGATTTTCTAAAGTACTTATCTGAACAGCATTCACGCCAAGTTTTGGAACAATATCTTCTAAAATATCATTAAAGATTTCGAGCATATAATTGGGTGGAATCGGTATATCAAAATTTTTGAGGTGATCCAAATCAATCCTCTGCCTCCCACTGGAACCAGCCAAACAACCTTCTGCATAATCTCTAAAACCACTATTCCGTGCAAGTGTGTAAGCAAAGAATGGGTGAATTCCTTCTTTTGGTCGCATTACAATATATTCTGTGGAGCCCCAAGCAATTTCTTTCTCTTGTAAGAAAGTTACATATGCAGTTTTCCCATTTTCTAAACATGGAGTTATACGGGCAAGAAGCGTATCTTCATTAATAAATTTCGTTCCAGACTTGTACTCCCTGTCATACCACCCATCAGGATTAAATGTCTGAGTATTTAGAGAAGCCATCTCCAAATAAGGTGCTATTGTTCCTTTAGCTAATATTCTTCTAGGATTAAAATCGATTAGATCTGAAACGACTCCTTCCTCCCAATCCTCCCCAGCCTCTTCCACAAACCACTGACGAAAAAGCGTTTCTGCCATTTGTTCAAGGGTTTTGTTTTGGCGGTGGAGCAGGTTGATTTTGTCATCCAGCGAGCTTAATACTTCGGCTATGGCTTTTTGTTCGGGGAGTGGGGGGTATGAAACGGGTATTCCTTTTAATATCTCAGTATTAATTGATGGCATAGTTGCACCAACTGCAATATTAAGAATGTACTCTCTAAATATCTTTTGCTGAAAAAAGTAACTGAGAAATCTCGAATCAATATCTGAAATAGGTCTGACTCGTAACATTCGAGATGAAAACATCCAACCATCATGATGTGGTTGCACAAAAGCACTTAAATCAACAGAGCCTACACGGGTAAAAACAATGTCGCCTGATTTTAGTAGATATTTGGCAAGTCTGTCTTTATCTTCATCTGTTATGCTCGGATAGTCAAAATCATCTATACGAAAATTATTAATATGTTCAACAGTTATAACAGGCGTACCACCAGTTATATATTGCTCATTTTTCAGCTGACTTCCGAAAGGGCCAGTTTGGACTTCTGCTATATTTTTAAGCTCACATTTTCTCCACTCACTATTCGACAAGCTCATCGTATCACTCATCCCCAAGCCCTCCAAGTTCCTTTTCAATCTCTTCAATACTCGGCAAGCTGGATTGAAACGGCTCGGGTAATTGCTGAGTCAACTGATATTCACTAACCCCCAAAGGTTGTTGCATATCTTTCAAGGCATATTCCACAATGGTTTTATCTTTTGATTTGCAAATAAGAATGCCAATGGTGGGTTTGTCCTGATCCGTTGCCAGCAAATCATCTACGGCAGAAATATAAAAGTTGAGCTTTCCTGCAAACTCAGGCTTAAACTCAACGGTCTTTAATTCCACCACCATATAACAACGCAACTTGATGTGGTAAAACAGCAAGTCCATATAAAAATCCTTATCGCTAACCGATAATTTATATTGCTTGCCAATAAAAGCAAAGCCTGCTCCCAGCTCTAATAAAAACTGGCTGATATTTTCAGTTAATGCAGCTTCCAGCTCTTTTTCGTTGTGTTTTTGACTAAGGGTTAAGAAATCAAAACAATAGGGATCTTTCAGGGTTTGTTTGGCAAGATCGGATTGTGGAGCTGGCAGATGAGCATCGAAGTTACTTAGCGCCTTGCCTTCGCGTCCATAAAGCCCAAGTTCTATTTGGTGGGTTAAGACTGCCCTTGACCAGTTATTTTCGATGGTTTTTTGGACATAAAAGATAGCTTCTTCTGGGATGCTGGCTTTGCTGATAATGAGCAGGTTTTGCCCCCAGGGGATTTGAAATATGGGAGCTTGCTCTAATTGCGTCACAACTTGTGTCGTAATTGGATTCTTATTTTGGGCAACAAGTTGTTGCCCAATTAGGTTTGAGTCATGCCAAAACTTAAACCATTGTTTCATATATTTGATATTTCTGATAGAAAACCCTTTCATATCAGGGAATTCTTCTTGTAAATCTCGGCTCATCTGTTTCACCAAGCCATCGCCCCAACGGGCAGTTTCTTGTTTTTCAACAATCTGCGATCCCATAAACCAGTAGAGTTGAAGCAGCTCTCGATTAACCGAAACCGCCGCCTTGATCTGGGCAGATTGTACCTGAGATTTAATAGCGGCAATAAAATCTTTATAGGCTAAATTTTTGGCAACTTCACTCATCCCCAAGCCCTCTAACTTCTTTCATGATCAACTTATCAACATCACTCTCAAAATGAGTCAGCAAAATAGTTTCGTTTTCATATCGAGCTGCAATGCTGTTTTTAGCGTCTTGCGCTGTAAATATCAAAAACTCTACGGCGCTATTTCTAATCATTTTTCTCTTAGGCATCATGACTCGCACCTTTTGCCAATTTCTTCTCCAGTGCTTTGGCTTGCTGGTCAAAGTCGGATTTTATCTTTTGAGTTTTGTTAAAATTTTCATATTCAGCAAAGGCTTTTTGCTCGGCTTGATTGCGGGAGGTTTTTCCGTAACCCTCTAACACTTTGTATTCGTTAAATTCGAGAAATTTATTTACGCTCTCAGCAAAGCCTTCCATGGTAAAGCTATTGCGCCTTTCAATGATGCCTTCAATATAATCAAAAAAAGCGGTAATGGTTCGCTCTAACTTTTTGATTTCATCTTCAACAAGATAGTTTTTGCCAATGGTGGTATCGGATTTTAGCACTCTGCCATCAGGAGAATTTTTATAGCTCAACATGCCCATTGCGGGTTTATCTGCATCTGCATTTTTATAGATAATCTCTGAGGCGGTATTACCCGTTATCGCAAAATGAAATTTATCCTGCACATGGGCGTAAAACTGTCGAGTTGTTGCTGATTTTGGGTCATAATCAATACTACATTCTGCAAAAATATCCGTAATCTGTTGGTATATTCTGCGTTCACTGGCACGAATAGAGCGGACTCTTTCGAGCAATTCTTTAAAATAATCCTTGCCAAAATAACGACCATTTTTAAGCCGTTCATCGTCCATAGCAAAGCCTTTGATAATGTACTCTTTTAGGAGTTTTGTTGCCCAGATTCTAAACTGGGTCGCCTGCGTGGAATTAACTCTATAGCCTACGGAAATGACTGCATCAAGATTGTAATATTGGGTTCGGTAAATTTTGCCATCTTCGGCAGTATGTGCATATTTTGCACATACTGAATTCTCCTCTAATTCCTTATCGTTAAATATGTTCTTTAAATGCTTGCTAACGACTGAACGATCAACATTAAACAACTCTGCCATACGCTTTTGCGTCAGCCATAGTGTCTCATTATTAAGCAACACCTCAACTTTAATCTCACTGTTTGGCGTACTATAAAGCAGAAATTCAGTTACTTCATCTTTGACGGTTAGCTTTTTATTATCCACGGATTTTAACCTTGGCCAAATTTTCAATAATGCGCTGATTTAAAACCGCCTCTTCTTTTAACTGCTGCTCAAACTCTGCTTTTAGACTGGTAAAGCGTTCTCCAAAGTCAAAAGCATCTTTTTCCTCTGCCAAGCCCACATATCGCCCTGGGGTGAGAACATAATCCAGCTCTTTGACCCGTTCGATAGATGCCGCATTACAAAAACCATTAACATCCTCGTACGGGCGAACCTCGTGTTCGCCCTGTTCGCCCATCTTGTGTTCGCCCTCTTTACAACGCCAGTTATGATAAGTGCTAGCAATAGTTTGAATGTCATCTTCTGAGAGTTCACGAGTGCGGCGATTAATCAGATGCCCCATATTTCTAGCATCAATAAACAGAATTTCTCCTGTGCGGTTGCGATATTTCCCATTGCTTCGATTACGACTTAAAAACCACAACGATGCAGGGATTTGGGTATTTAAAAATAGTTTTGCAGGTAGGTTAACAATACAGTCTATCAAGCCAGCTTCAACCAAGTTTTTTCTTATCTCTCCTTCGCCCGATGTTTTAGAGGTTAACGACCCTTTTGCTAACACAAAGCCTGCTTGTCCACTTGGGGCTAAGTGATAAATAAAATGCTGAATCCATGCATAGTTGGCATTACCTGTGGGTGGTACGCCATATTGCCAACGACCATCTTTACGCATTAAATCACCGCTCCAATCACTCACATTAAACGGTGGATTGGCGATGATGTAATCTATTTTTGTATCTTTATGTGCATCATTAAGAAAAGAGCCTTCGTTATTCCACTTAACTTGCGAGCTGTCAATGCCGCGAATGGCAAGGTTCATTTTTGCCAGCCGCCAAGTAGTTTGGTTACTTTCCTGTCCGTAAATGGAAATATCGTTGATCTTGCCTTGATGCTCCAGTACAAATTTTTCTGATTGCACAAACATTCCACCTGAACCACAGCATGGATCAAGCACTCGTCCTTTAAATGGCTCTAGCATATCCACTAATAATTCAACAACACTTCTTGGGGTGTAGAACTGCCCACCCTTTTTACCTTCTGCTAAAGCAAATTCACCAAGAAAATATTCAAACACATGACCTAACACATCCGCACTACGAGACTTGGCGTCACCCAGTGCAATGTTACTAATGAGATCAATTAATTCACCTAAACTGGTTGGATCAAGATTCTGTCTGGCATAGACTTTAGGCAATACACCTTTCAATGAGCTATTCTCCTTTTCAATCGCATCCATTGCCCCATCAACCGTTTTGCCGATAGTAGGTTGTTTGGCGTTAGCTTGTAGTTGAGTCCAACGAGCATCTTGCGGTACAAAAAATACATTCTCTGCTTTGTACTCGTCTTTGTCCTCAGGGTCGGCTCCTTCGTACGCGCCATCACCTGCTAGTAATGTTGCATACATCTCCTCAAAGGCATCAGAAATATATTTGAGAAAAATCAAACCCAAGACAACATGCTTGTATTCGGCGGCATCAATATTTTTTCGAAGCTTGTCCGCCGATTTCCAAAGTTGTTTTTCCAGTGATTCTTCTTGTACTTCTTTCTTTTTTGCCATTGTGTCTCAGTTTGTTTCGTTTGCTATTGGCAGGTGAAAATTTTGGGTTACTAACTAATTGTTAACGGCGGTATCGGTTTGTTGAATAAGATGCTGTTTAAAAAAATCCGCAATCGAAGGTGATATTTTAAATTTCTGCTGCAGTTATTTATCCTCCATAAAATCTGTTTTAATGATC
>Ga0257116_1001662_pt1 | contig 13527 bp, 10 predicted proteins | sample SI112_120mmetaG_FD_190150 | JGI IMG/M metagenome (GOLD analysis project Ga0257116, IMG submission 190150) | Marine microbial communities from Saanich Inlet, British Columbia, Canada - SI112_120m | ecosystem: Environmental > Aquatic > Marine > Inlet | place: Canada: British Columbia | collected...
TAAATATTTTGTTGAAAAAGGCTTTTCAATAAAATCAGTTGCACCTAACTGCATCGCTTTAATCGCAGTTTTGATAGTGGCAAAACCAGTCATAAATAAAACTGGCCTTAACTGCTGAATTTCGTTAAGCTTTTCTAACATTTCTAAGCCATTCATTTCTGGCATTGATACGTCAGAAATTAAGAGACCTTGGGTGTCGTCAAGTGCTTTTAGATAGTCAAGTGCCGATGAAAATCCTTGAACTTTAAAACCTTTCATTTCAAAAAATGAGACTAATGATTGTAAGATATCATTGTCATCATCAATGATAAAGATCGTATTTTTTAGTATTTTTTCGTCTAATAGAGTTTGGTTCATACTAGCATTATAGTCACTTGCATCTAAAACTAGACTTAACCTCTTTATAACTGCTTATGTTAAACAGTTTGTAGATAACACACCACTCACCTAAAGCCGTTGCAATAAACAACAAGCCAACCAGTGCAAAATGGTTGCTAAAAAATACAGCGGATACAATTAAAATTGCGCCAAGCACCACTCTTACCTGAGCATCTAATCTACCTACGTTTTGAACCATTGCCTGGAAATTGTTGTTGATGCCACATTTGTGCTTTCTTTATCATTTCTTCATTGGGCGTAACTACAAAGCTATATCCCTGATCATAGTAATTTTTAACTGCATCAGAATTATTATTAGTACTGGACCTTTGTTTATCATCAATTCTGTGTTGATGTTCTAGTCCTGGATTAAAGGCGTGATAAGAAGTTTTAGCCACAACACACATAGAAGAACTTAATATTGACAACAATACAGCTATCTTAGTTGTTGTTTTTATTAGTTGCACTTTTTATTCTCCTTAGTTTGAATATTTTTACTTTATTAGTGGTTATAGTATTTTCTATAAACAACTCTATTGCCATCCTTTATTTCCACTAGATGGCAACTGTCTTGGTTCCTATATTCGTAAGATTTAATTAAATACTTGCAGTGCTCGATACTATGGCAAACCATACTCCCACTTGAAAGTGATTGGTCGTTCTTATGAACGACAAGCGTTAATGTGTGTGCACTGACCGATAGAGACCCTATCAATCCTAAGATAAGGACAAGTTTAGATTTTAGATTTTTCATTTGTTTTTTCCGTTAATCTGTTTTTTCCGTTAATCTGTCTTTTCCGTTAATTTGTTTAATACGCTTCAAATTGTCTTCAATTAATCTCTTTAAATTGTCTTTTCTTTGGACAAGTGAAGACTCTAGCCACTTTAGCTTTTTCATTATTTATGACCACTTATGTTGCAATTGTCGTCTTTACCACAGCTGTATGCAAGTGCCACACTTGCTATAAAAATAATACTAATCAATGTTTGTAAAATTGTATCAATCATAGGAAACTCCTTGTTAAATTCAAAAAATCCCCTCAAGCTTTTCTTAATAGTGCGTATTATAATCTATATCATAAAATACTAATATAGTGGTCTACCCCAAAAATTTATGACTTAGCTTTGGGGCAATAAAAAAAGCACCAATTAAGGTGCTTTTTTTATTTATAACAACTGTTTTAAACCAAATAACTATTTATTTACAGCCTCTTTTAATGCCTTTCCTGCTTTAAATGCAGCCACTGTAGATGCTTTAATTTGAATCGTAGCACCCGTTTGTGGGTTACGACCAGAGCGTGCTGCTCTAGCTCTAGTTATAAAGCTACCAAAGCCTGTAATCTGTACGCCATCACCTTTTGCCATAGCACCTGTGATTGCATCTGTAGTTGCGTTTAATGCTTTACCTGCGTCTGCTTTAGATAAACCTGCTGCTGAAGCGATTGCTTCGATTAATTCTGTTTTATTCATTTGCTTATTCCTTTTGATTTAATTAATAAAAGCCCTGGCATGCAACTCTATTTTTAAGGAGATAGAAGTATATTAACAAATAAACATGACAGGACAAATTTCATTATACGAAGTCCGTGGTGATAACGATATAGCGGTTGACCTCAGTTTTATAAATAGCATCAAAATATTGAAAATAATGAAAATGAGAGTCATACACATCCTGACCAAAGCCAGAATTGGTACAAGACCACTATAAAACTGATAAAACAAGTGATTACTGGACTTATTCAGCATTAATTTAAATAAAAAAACCAACTATCGCTACAAAACAGGTCTTATCTATTTCGTAGCAAAAAAATTTAGCAAATTTTGTAAATCATCTGATTTCTATGATTTTTTGCACAGCGGGGCAATACAGCGCGCACTTAATATTATTAGGATAAATTTTTGACAACACCTCTTGATAAAATAGCAACTGCTTGGTATGTTCAGATTTTTGTCGTTGCACAAACTGAGACTCTGATTCGTCATCCAACAAAGAGGCTGTTTTGAAATCAATAATCCACAAAACATCATCATCGATAAACAGTCGATCAATGGCAATGACGGTATCGCCATTAACAAATTCTGCTTCAACCAAAGTTGATTCACGTTGTTTGAACAGCCATTCAAATTGTGAATCTTGCTTGGTGCTGTCTAACAATTTGATCACATACTGAGCGTATTGATCAAGATCATTAGGTGAGATTCCAGACTCAATTAACTTTATTTCCACATTTTTTTTATCAGGATTGAACAGCCCTTGCTCGTAGTATTGATGCACCAATGTGCCTAATAAACTTTTGAATAAAAGCTCAAATTTTTTATTGTATTCAACGCTCTCGCCTTGGCCATTCTCCTCTTGCAAAACACTTTTTAAATGAGTAAACCGTTCCAACTTAGGAGCATCTAAATTTTTAATCGTATCTTGTTGGTTATCAATATCAACGTCATCAAAATGACCCTCATAGAACTGCATCAGCATATCCAGCAAGCTTTTAGCATTTGCCTTGTTGTTCTTGGTGAGTGCGCCTAATAAGTGCAAATTATTTTTAGCACGTGTCATCGAAACGTACAACAAGCGCATGGTCTCAAACTTATCCTGCTGTGATTCGATAAATTTTAAATAATTGTAAGTATTACTGTCTTCACTGTCGGTAAATGATTTTATCGGTGCTAATAACAAGGATTGGTTGGCAAATTCTCTCATGCGCATGATGGGTGCATTATCACTTCTGGGCTTTCTGCCTAAACCAGGAATAATCACCGTATCAAACTCCAATCCTTTGGACTGATGAATGGTCATTAGCTTTACTTGTGCAGTTTTACTGGGTGCGTATAGATCCTCTAACGTTGCTTCAATGGTTTCAATATTAAGTAATTGTTGAGATTCACAGTCAAAAATAATTTGTAAAAACTGATTTTTAATCATCAGTTCTTGAGGTGAAAGCGACGGCACAATGCCTAACTGATCAATGGCGTGAGTAAGGATTTCTACAAAATCAAAACGCGCTTGATTGTTAATAACGCTACTCAAAGATTGTGCAATGTGTTGCGCTCTTTTTTTTCCATCTTGTGTGAGTTGATTTAAAATTTTTGGATCGGATAATTGTTCATAAATAATGAGATCGTCGTGTTCAGAAAATACCAGCAAATCTTCCAACAACAAACCACACCAAGGCGCCCTAAGCACACTCAACCATGCGAGTTTATCGCCTAAATGCAACAATGCTTTTGTGAGTGACAGCAAATCTCTGATCAACAAATGATCTTTTAATGGATTGGTTTTAATGGATTCAAAATCAATGCCATGTACTTTTAGAACATCAACAATATCACTCAAGTGTGAACGCGTTCTAACCAAAATAGCAATTTCTCCTTTTGGATTTTCACTCAAAGCATTGTTGATGATTTCCAACACTGAAACTGCTTCTGCTTGATATTGATCATGGGCAAATGGATGAAAAACAATGGCATGATCATTGGTTAAATCCGAATCTGATATTGATTCAGAATAACGAATGGCACCTTGATAAACGTCTTCCTCATGGGGGAATATTTTTTCAAAAAAACGATTGTTACCTGCAACGATGCTTTTTGAAGAACGAAAGTTTGTACTTAATTTAAGCGATTTTGGCATTGTATTGGCAATACCCTTTGCCTTGACTTGTAAAAATAAGCCCACCTGCGATTCTCTAAATCGGTAGATGGATTGCATGGGATCGCCCACTAGAAACAGCGTTCTCCCATCATCGGCTTGCCAATGGAAAATAAGCTTTTTAATTAAATTAAATTGTGAAGCGGATGTGTCTTGAAACTCATCAATGAGTATGTGTTGAACTTTATAATCCAAAAATAAAGCCATGTCACTAATGTTCGAGCGGTCATCCAATGCATGGTCAGCGCGTAAGGCTACCTCAATAAAATCATGCGCCTGTTCACGTTCAAACAACAGATTAAGTCGTGCAACACAAAGCTTTAACACTTGAGCAATGTCTTGCAGTGCTTGTATTTCCAATTCAGAAAAATCAACGTCGGGTAATCGATTAACCCCGCCTAAAAGCTGCGTCAAAGATTCGCGTGCGCCTAATGTTTGCAATATTTTTTCAAACGCTTGTTTTTGCACTTTAAGCTCGGGTGGGAAGCCGTTATTTTTATTAAGACTTTTACGCCACAAGCCGTCTTTTTTTAAACACAACGAACTAAGATCCTTCCACACCGATAAATCTTCAACACCACTTGCTGGTAATGACTGAATTTGCGCATATTCATCTTTTGTATTAACGGCAATTAAATCAAAAAAATCTTGACCAATGCATTGCTTGGCTTCTTTCTCCAAGTGGCTTAAATGTTGAGTCACAATTTTAGAAGCACTGTCTTGAAGTATAGATGGATCAAGCGTATCGCCTAGGTACAATCGTGTTAACCATTGATCACGCTTAGCCAGCATGCTGGTTGTTAGACGATAAAATTTTTCGATGTTGTTGTCTAAATACAATAATAATGATGAAATAACCTTGCTGTGCTCCTCATCATCAATCATTAACAATACTTGCTCAGCCGCAAGACGATAGACTTTTTTTCTTTCCCAATCTTGTGCCATGATGCGTGGAGGCACTAATTGCAACGGAGTGGGGTAGCGCCCAGTAATTAAACTGGAAAGACCATCAATGGTAAATATCTTAAGACGCTGTGGCATTTGCAACAATTGCCAATTTCGATTTTGTGAACGCTCCATCACTTTCAAAGCCAGGTCGTAAGTAATTTGTTTATGCGCCTGTTTTGGTCTTGGCTCGTTCGTTGATTTGAGTGAGGACAAAACACGCTCAGTCAACTCATCAACTGCTTTATTGGTGAACGTCATGGCCATGACGTTTTCTGGATCGTCGCAAATTGATAACAACTTTAAATAACGCTGAGCTAATAACTCAGTTTTTCCCGACCCAGCAGGCGCTTGAACAATAAAAGATCGTGTAACGTCTAAGGCTTCGTCTCTTTGTGCTTGGTCACTCACATTGAATTAGGCGCACTCACGCCTAACAAATTTAAACCGTTTGATAAAAGTTGTTTAGCCGATTTAATCAGTAATAACCTTGATGATCTGAGTTGTGCATCTTCAACCAAAAATTCACAACTGTTGTAATAGCTGTGGAAACTGGCCGATAAATCACGCAGGTAATAAGCCAATACATGCGGTTCGTAATTGAGTGCTGAGGTTTGTAATACATCTTTATAACGATTAAGCTCCTTAACCAAAGCCACTTCAGCCTTATCATCGAGCAATGATAAATTCGGCGCAGTGGAGTTATTCGGGAATTTTTCATCGGCTTGCTTAAGTACCGAGCAAATACGTGCATGCGCATATTGAATGTAAAACACTGGATTTTCGTTAGTTTTAGATTTTGCCAAGTCTAAGTCAAAATCCATGTGTTGTTCTGATTTGCGTAAAACGTAGAAAAAACGCGCTGCATCGTTACCAACTTCATGACGCAACTCTTTTAAGGTAACGAACGAACCGCTGCGTGTGGACATTTGTACTTTTTTACCGCCACGGTACAGATTGGCAAATTGCACCAATAAAATTTCTAATTTTTCAGACTTATGGCCCAACGCTTCAACAGAAGCTTTGACTCTAGCAATGTAACCGTGATGATCCGCACCCCAAATATTGATGATTTTGTCGTATCCACGTTCAAATTTTTCAAGATGATAGGCGATGTCCGATGCAAAATAAGTATGGATGCCGTTATCTCTAACTACCACACGGTCTTTTTCATCGTTAAAATCGGTGGTTTTAAACCAAAGTGCGCCATCTTTTTCATAGATATGTCCAGAATCTTGAAGCGATTTAATGGTTGTTTTTGCACGTCCACTGTCAATTAACGATTGCTCTGAAAACCATTGCTGGTATTCAACTCCAAATTCAGATAAATCAGTTTTAATGCCAGACAATATATCGTCAATTGCTAGGTCAAACACTTTTTTATAGTCATCGCCCAAAGCTTGCTTGCAATTAGCAATTAGGTCGTCTATGTGCTTCTCTTTATCGCCGCCGTCTTTTTCATCAGCACAAACGTCTGTGAATATATCCAATCTTTCAACACCCTTAACTTGCTCAGCAATGTCAAAAATGTAGTCCCCTTTATAGCCATTATCGGGGAATTGGTCGGTTTCAATATAACGCAGATAGACCGAAGTCGCCAAAATGTCCATTTGTCGACCAGCATCATTAACGTAATATTCGTTATCAACCTTAAAGCCAAGTGCTCGCAATAAATTAGCCACTGTCGCCCCATAAGCAGCACCGCGACCGTGTCCCACGTGCAAGGGCCCAGTAGGATTAGCAGAAACAAACTCCAACAAAACACTTTGGCCTTTGCCAATGTCCAAGCATCCATAGCCAATACCTTGCTCAAGGATTTGCTCAAGGACTGCTGTGTTGGAGCCTTGAGACATGAAAAAATTAATAAACCCAGGTCCGGCAATTTCAGTTTTTACAATCTCTCCAGAATTGGGCAGACGATCAATGATTTGCTGGGCTAATTTTTGCGGTGAACATTTGGCTTGTTTAGACAGAACCAATGCAATGTTAGAGGCAAAGTCGCCGTGAGTTTTGTCTTTAGAATGATCAAGGCGAATGCTCTTTGGTGCTTCACTAAGAATGTCATCATTCACTAATGATTCTAGGCTTTGCTTTAATAGTGCTTGTAATTGTTCTTTCATGCGTAAATCTGTTTTAATTCAAAAAACTAATGCGCTTGTTGCCAAGAATCGCCAATACCAACATCAACCACTAGCGGTATATCCAACTGATAAGCATTTGCCATTAACTCTTGTATTTTATTAGCAAACTCATCTGCTTTTGACGCATTCACTTCAAATACCAGTTCGTCGTGCACCTGCATAATCATTTTAATCTCATCATTGCCATCGCCAATCCACTCATGCACATCGAGCATGGCCTTTTTGATAATGTCTGCTGACGAACCTTGCATCGGTGCATTAATGGCTGTACGTAAAGCATGTTGTTGTAGCATTTTATTTTTAGCATTAATCTGTGGCAAATACAAACGTCTGCCCATAATGGTTTCAACATAACCCTGCACTTTAGCGGCTTCTCTTATGTTGTCCATGTAATTTAACACGCCTGGATAATTCTCAAAATAAGCATCAATGTATTGCTTGGCTTCGGTTCTAGAAACGTTGATTTGTTTGGCCAGTCCAAAAGCACTCATGCCATAAATCAAGCCAAAATTGATGGCTTTAGCATTACGGCGATGATCCTTATTTACTTCTTCTATCGGCACATTAAACATCATTGATGCCGTGGCGCTATGCACATCAACGTCATTATTAAACGCTTCAATAAGGCTCTTATCTTGAGAAATGTGCGCCATGATTCGCAGTTCAATCTGTGAATAATCCGCTGCAATAATAACGTTGCCTTTGCCAGCAATAAAAGCACCCCTAATGCGCGCACCCAATTCTGTTCGAATGGGGATGTTTTGCAGATTAGGATTGGATGACGACAATCTGCCCGTCGCAGTTACCGCTTGATGATAAGAAGTGTGTAAGCGTTTGGTGTTTAAATCAATCTGTTTTGGTAACGCCTCAAGGTAAGTTGAATTAAGCTTAGTCAGTGTTCGATAGCTAAGAATTAAATCCACCAGAGGGTGGTCTAAAAGTTTTAACGCTTCTTCATTAGTAGACGGCGCACCTTTTGGAGTTTTCTTCTTTGCTTCAAGCCCTAAACCCTCTTCAGAGAATAAAATTTGTTGAATTTGTTTGGGTGATTCAAGGTTAAACGCATCTCCCGCTAATTCAAACGCTTGGGATTGAATCTCATTCATTTGTTTAACAACATCCAACTGTTGAGCATTAAGCAAGCCCGCATCAATTTCAACGCCATTACGTTCCATTCTAAGCAACACCTTAATCAATGGCATCTCTAGAACTTGATACAACTTAACTAATTTTGGATATTGTACAATGTCCTCGTCCAGTACTTTATTCAGCTCATGGGTTACAATTACGTCTTCACAAGCGTAAGGAAAAGCCGCCTCCAAGCCTACTTGATTAAAGGTGATTTGCTTCTTACCCTTGCCAGCCACATCGGAAAAATGAATGGTTTGGTGATTAAGGTAATGCATCGACAAATCGTCCATGTTGTGTCTTGTAGCCACTGAATTGAGGACGTAAGACTTCACCATGGTGTCATCACTGATGCCATTTAAATCAATTTGGTAATTGGCCAATACATGGGCATCGTATTTAAGATTTTGCCCGACTTTGTTAATGGACTCGTCTTGCAAAATCGGCTTTAATGTTAACAACGTATCGTCAAAATTTAGCTGTTTAGGTGCGTCTAAATAGTCATGCCCAACGGGCACATAAAAACTGTCTTTATCCACCAAAAATACCCAGCCAACAATGGCTGCGTTCATATAATCCAACGAAGTTGTTTCTAAATCGAACACAAACGATCGGCTATTTTTCAGTCGCTCAACGAGATTTTCAAAGTCCGTTTGTTCTAGCACCAAGTTCTGAGTGTACTCATCAAACCAAGAGCTGCAATTTTCTTCCCTATCTCGGTTTTTTTCTTTCACTAAGTCCGTCTCAGGCGGTTCGTTGTTGTCTGTATTAGTGCCAGCAGTATTTCCCAATTGTTTAAGCCACATGGAAAACCCATATTGCTTGTATAAGCTCACAAGCTTGATGTTGTCTTGCCCTGGTTCATCATCGAGAATATTGCAAGGCAAGTCAACGTCAAATTTAAGCTCAACCAATTGGTGAGACATATCTAATAAGCCGAAACTATCGCGTAATTTTTCACCCACTTTGCCTTTAATTTGCGCTGAATTTTCTTTAACACCAGCAACATCATTATAAGCTTGCAACCACTTAATGGCTGTTTTAGGGCCTACGCTTGGCACACCAGGAATGTTGTCTGCACTATCGCCCGTGAGTGCTAAAAAATCCATAATTTGATCAGGGCGCACGCCCATTTTCTCAACCACACCATCATGATCATACAGATTGCCCCTCATGTCCAATTGAGAAATATTATCACTCACCAATTGATAAAGGTCTTTATCACCACTAGCAATGATAGTTTTAATTTTATTTTGATCTGCACACCGACTCAACGTAGCAATCACATCATCAGCTTCAACACCCGGCACGCATAAAAAATGGAATCCCATGGCTCGAATAATTTCATACAACGGCTCAATTTGCATCACCAATTCCGAGTCTGCCGGTTTCCGATGAGCCTTGTATTTAGGGTAAATATCATGCCGATGATTCTTGCCCTTAGCGTCAAAAATAGCAATAATTTTAGCGTTCGGATATTTTCTCTGAAGATGTTTAACAGCATTAACCACACCAAACATAGCGCCCGTAGGAAAGCCTTCATCGTTGGTTAAATTTTGAGCCAGTGTGGAGAAATAAGCTCGAAACAAAAAAGCAGAGCCATCCATTAAAATAAGTTGATGCGACATGGGCTAAATTTTACCGGACAAGATACAACTTAACTTGTATCTTGCAGGTATAAAATGGTCTTTATTTTAACCCATCATCGCGACCTTGACTCAAACACTAATCAGTGCAAATAATATCACTCTTAACCATCATGGAAAGAGTGTGCTTGACAATGTTAGTTTTGAGTTAAAACAAGGTGAGTTCATTACTTTAATTGGCCCAAATGGTGCGGGTAAAAGCTCTCTCATCAAAGTCTTATTGGGATTGATTAAGCCCAATCATGGGGGCGTTAATCGAGCAAAAAATATTCGCTTGGGTTACACACCACAAGCTTTTAGCCCCAACCCCTTTATCCCTATTTCAGTGTTTGATTTTCTAAATCTTAATCAAAAAGTCGATCAAGATTTTGTGCATGAAACAGCTGTCTTAACCGGTATAGAAAGCCTGTTGAACACTCCTTTAAAAAGTTTATCTGGTGGCGAATTGCAGCGTGTACTCCTGAGTCGTGCATTGCTTAAAAAGCCCAACGTGCTCATCTTAGATGAACCTGCTCAAAATCTTGATGTCAATGGGCAAATGCACTTATACAAACTCATCCAAGACATTCACCAACAACAAGGTTGCGCGGTGCTTATGGTGTCTCACGATCTTCACAGGGTCATGAAAGAATCCACTCAAGTGTTGTGCTTGTATCGCCATATCTGTTGCATCGGACAGCCAGAATCCATTCTTAAAGATTCACAATTTAATGATTTATTTGCTGATCAAATGGATGACCTAATGGCGACTTATGAGCATCATCATAATCACTGCCATGAGGATTAAAATTGCTAACGTCCTATGTATTTACTTTTATAACGATTACAGCCCTTGTCACTAGCATCAACCAACGCACATAATTCTTTTGAAGCTCCATGTGAAAAACTTCCCTTAGAAACCTGAACAACAACGTTCCACCTGCCCTTTAAAGGAAGAGAGACTTGTGCTGCATACACAGAACCATCAAACTTCATTGGCACAGAAAACTCATTCTTTGCTCCTACTGAACGTTCAAAGTAAGTCGTTACTTCAGCATCTGTTAGCGTTTGACCGTGCTGTGCAATTTTAACCAAGTACGTTTGAGGCACTTGATACAAGGCCAACTCTGGAATTAAAAAATCCAGCACCCAACCCTGTTCATCTAGTTTTCTCTTGGTGGCTAACACCTCTCCATAGCGCTCACCACTTTCATAGGCATCCTCAACCACCATCCCTGGATGTGTCTCTAATGCAGTCATAATTCGATAAACAGTTGCGCCCACTAAAATCAAAAACAACAACAGCATTACAACCATCACAGGGCTTTTATAAAACTTCATCGCATGCTCTTAGGTGTGAAGAACGATGATTTGTATTTGAGTGTCGCGCCATCACTGATTACCGTAAAAATTACATCGTTGTTATCGGCAACATTGGATTCAAAAGCCGTTAAATAAACATAAATGGATTTTACATTGCCCGATGGTATAGCGACACTATTCAACTCTTTTTGAGACTTTAAATTATTAATCGTACTTTGAAACCCTACATCAACCAACATTGGTTGGTCGGTCTTGTTCATGATTTTAAGCTCATATTTATTTCTAATTGAACCATCAGAGAGTTGAACAAATAATGGCTGTCTATCATGCAACACTTTAAGGTCCATTGGTGCAATGTTAAACAACCCATAAACTAAAATCGATAATGCCGTTAATAAAATTGTAGAGTACACAATCACTCTGGGGCGTTTATACAAGACGACGAAAGGTTTTTTATACTCTAACTCGTCCAAAGAAGCGTATCGAATCAGACCATTAGGCTTGCCAACTTTAGTCATTACCGAATCACAGGCATCAATGCATAAACCACAAGTGATGCAACCGTATTCTTGGCCTTGACGAATATCAACCCCCGTAGGACAAACGGCCACACATTGATTACAATCAATGCAATCACCAAATCCATCAACGAACTCACCTTTTTTTAGTTTGCCGCGTTTCTCACCACGATAATAGTCATAGGTTGGCATGAGTGTTTGCTTATCAACCATGGCACCCTGAATACGAGCATAAGGACAAACCCACAAACAAGATTGTTCTCGCATGTGCCCTGCAAATATGTAAGCGCCAGAAGCAATTGAAATTGTAATGATTAAAGTAGTGCTTGAGGCTGTTCCATTAAAATAATCGGCCCACGACACACCAAAATAAAGCATCCAAGTAACGCCTGAAAATAAGGCAATTGCCGTCCAAACAAGGTGCTTACTGACTTTAAGTTTAATTTTATTAAAACCCCAAGGTTCTTTTTCTAATTTACGGCGTTTGGCTGGTGCCCCCTCAAAAAATTCTTCCACCTTGGTGAAAATATCCGTCCAAATGGTCTGAAAGCAAAAATAACCACAAAATACTCGGCCCAAAACGGTAGTCATGGCAGCTAATAAAATAGCCAAAAATAACAACACCATGGTCAACATCCAAAGGTCTTGTGGAAAGATAGTCACTTCAAATAGGTGATATTGCCTTTTCTCAACATCAAATAAAATGGCTTGTTGGCCGTTCCAAGTAAGATAAGGGCCTATAAAAAAAGGCGTCCAAGCAGCGATAGCAATCCACTTAAGGCTCCTAAACTTTCCTTTCATACGCTTAGCATGAACGGTTTTTTCACCTAAATTTTGTACCCACTGTTCACCCTCTTCATACAGGTTCTCAACTTGAATATTCTTTTGGCCCATATACACCCTCTCAAACTATGTTTAATAAACTTTGCATATCATAGCATCAATGGATTTTTTTTTCTTGATTTAAGTTAAAAATCTAATTATTACTCAAGTCCTGTGAAAAATCGCGTCTGATATAATGTCCAATTTTTTACTACGATATTGAAAATGAAAGACATTATTGAAGCTGCTTTTGAAGACAGAGCAAACATTAATCCTCAGAGCGTTACTGCAGAAGTAAAACAAGCGGTTAACGAAGCCATACGCATGCTTGACTCGGGTGAAGCTCGTGTTGCTGAACAAAAAGGCGTAGGTGACTGGGTTGTTAATGAGTGGCTTAAAAAAGCAGTTTTACTATCTTTTAGAATTGAAGACAACGTGCCAATGCAAGGTGGATTTACTCAATACTATGACAAAGTCCCTTCAAAATTTGCCGACATGTCGGCTGATGAATTCAAGGCAACCGGTGTGCGCGTGGTTCCACCAGCCAGTGCAAGACGCGGCTCTTACATTGCCAAAGACACGGTACTGATGCCAAGTTATGTCAATATCGGCGCTTACGTTGATTCAGGCACTATGGTTGATACTTGGGCAACGGTTGGTTCTTGTGCGCAAATTGGTAAGAATGTTCATCTCTCAGGTGGTGTTGGTATCGGTGGCGTGTTAGAGCCACTGCAAGCTAGTCCCACCATTATTGAAGACAACTGCTTTATTGGTGCACGCTCAGAAGTAGTAGAAGGTGTGATCGTCGAAGAAGGTGCGGTGATTTCAATGGGTGTTTACATTGGTCAATCCACCAAGATTTTTAATCGTGAAACGGGCGAAGTCACTTACGGTCGAATCCCAGCCGGCTCTGTTGTGGTCTCAGGTAATTTGCCATCTAAAGACGGTAGTTATTCACTTTACTGTGCGATCATCGTTAAACAAGTAGATGCTAGAAC
>Ga0257116_1001665_pt1 | contig 13522 bp, 10 predicted proteins | sample SI112_120mmetaG_FD_190150 | JGI IMG/M metagenome (GOLD analysis project Ga0257116, IMG submission 190150) | Marine microbial communities from Saanich Inlet, British Columbia, Canada - SI112_120m | ecosystem: Environmental > Aquatic > Marine > Inlet | place: Canada: British Columbia | collected...
TCAAGGGTTAGGCAACTAGAAATATCTGCAATTTTTATGAGACTATTTGCCCGGTGAAGAGCGAGGCTACCAAGGGCAGCCATTACGGCCGTACCATTTATAAGTGCAAGGCCATCTTTAGGCCCAAGCACTGCTGGTTTTTTACCTATGGAATTTATTGCTAAGTTTGCACCAATTTCTTTCCCCTCAAAAATCACTTGTCCCTCACCAATAAGGTTGAGGGCAATATGAGAAAGTGGGGCTAGATCACCACTGGCACCAACAGATCCTTTTTCAGGGACAATAGGTGTAATACCATAGTTAATAAAATCTAGAAGGAGTTGGATGATTTCAGGGTTTACTCCCGAATGTCCTTGGGCAAGACAATTGGCCCTGAGTAGCATGATGGCCCTGGTGATGACCATGTGAAATGGTCTACCAACACCTGTACAGTGTGATCTAACAAGATTGACTTGGAGTTCAGCCAAGTCATCCTTATTTATAAATTTATCTGAAAGCGCTCCAAAACCAGTATTGATTCCGTAAACAGGCTTTCCTTCATCTACAACTTTGTGAACAAAGTCGCGGGCAATTTGTGTCGCCTTCAAGGCTTCAGGTGAAATCTCTACGATCACTTCTCCGGGTTTTGCATGGGAGATGTCATGGATTTCTTCAAGAGTTATATCTCGACCAGTAATATAGTATTTTTTTGCTCTAGAAAAATTTGTTTTCATTACTTTGTACTTACCTCAAGCTGTCAGCTAATTGTTGATACTCACTAGGCTGACCTTTAAATATATATGATCCCGCGACTAAATTATTGGCCCCAGCATCTCTTAGAGTCATGGCATTTTTATTGGTGACTCCTCCATCAATTTGGATTTGAAAATTTGCTTGTAGCTTTTCTCTTTTTTGGTTTAGAGATTTTGTCTTTTCTACAGTGCTTTCTATGAATTTTTGCCCACCAAAGCCTGGGTTAACAGACATTAGAAGAACTAGGTCAACACGGCTTAGTAAGTAATCAGGGATTGCTTCAATCGGTGTGGACGGATTAAGTGCAATTCCTACACTTGGATACAGGTCTTTTAAATAACTAATTAATCTGTCGTGGTGATTGGTCGCTTCCCAATGGAAGCTAAAATTATGTATCCCACAATCTTTAAAATTATCAGCAAAAAAAGTTGGGTCCGTCACCATGAAGTGTGCGTCTAGCTTTTTCTTAGTCACAGTTTGAAGTTTTTTAACGACTGGGTGGCCAAAGGTTAAGTTGGGCACAAAGTGTGCATCCATTACATCTATGTGAAACCAAAGGTCCTCTACATTATCAAAAGCCTTTAGCTCAGCTCCTAAATTTAAAAAATCACATGCAAGCAAACTTGGAGATACAATTTTATCCATTTTTAACAGCTCCTGGAGTAATGATTAGGCGGCCTTTATATCCATTAATAAGCTCACCATCTTCGCAAGCCTTCTTTCCCTCAAGTTGTACTTTTGAGAGTCTGAGAGAGCCTTGTTTACATCCAATAATTAGGTTCTTAGCACCTTGTTTAATTTCTGAAGGTTTTAATTTTTCTGAAGAGATTTTTGCCTCTAATACTTTTAACCTTTTTCCATCAAGAAAAAAGTAAGTTCCAGGCCATGGGTAGAGTGCACGAACTCGGTTAAAGATCTCTGTATCGTAAAAAGAATCAAAGTCGAGATGACCGTCTTCTTTATCTAGTGTTGGAGCAATACTTACCTGGCTTTCATCTTGCGGAGTATAGGTAACTTTACCTTGGTAAAGTAAGTCAACAAAATCTGATAGCGCTGAGCCTGCTTTTTGTTTTAATTTATCGTATAACTCTCCACCTGTTTCTGTCTCACCAATTTTAACTTCCTGACAAAGGGCCAGATCTCCTGCATCCATTTTTCTCACCATTTTTTGTATGGATACACCGGTTACGGTATCACCATTAAGGATGGCATATTGAATGGGGGCAGCTCCTCTATACTTTGGAAGAATAGATGTGTGAATGTTGAAACAGCCAAGTTTGGGGGCTTTCAATATTTTAGAACCTAAAAACTGGGCAAATGCCAGAACCAAGATCATATCGACTTCTGAATTATCTATAGAGCCAAGAACCTCTGGGTCTCTGTTTACATTTTCAGTTTGAAATAATTTGATTCCTCTTGATTTACAATATTCAGCAACAGGTGGTGAATGAATTTTATGGCCACGCCCAACTGGTCGATCTGGCATAGTGACAGCGAATAGAAGTTCTATTTTGTCATTTTTTTCTAGCTCCGCGAGGGCCGGAAGAGAAAAATCTGGGGTACCCATAAAAATGGTTTTTATTTTTTTGCCATCTTGGGTCATGAACGCTTCTTTTTCTGAATTTTCTTAATATAAAATTGTTTCTTTAGTCGGCTTAAATGGTCTAAAAAGACAACACCCTCAAGGTGATCCATTTCATGTTGAATGCAAATGCTTTGTAAGTCATCTGATTCAAGCATTTTGGTTTCTCCCGAAAGTGTTTGGTAAGAAATAGTGATTTTAGAAAAGCGTTCAACGTCTTCATAAATTCCAGGAAGACTTAAGCATCCTTCTTGTGATTTCTGTGATCCGGATCCGCTTAAAATTTTTGGATTGATTAGCACCAGAGGATTAAAACCACTGTATTGAATTTCATCTTCACCTGAAAACTTCTCTATAATTTCTTTCTTGTAATCCAGGTCTATGATTAAAATCTTTTTAAGTAGCCCTGTTTGTGGTGCTGCTAGTCCTATGCCGGGAGCTAGGTACATTGTGATCAGCATCTTGCTTACGAACTCTTTGAGCCCCTCATCAAAGTCTGTTACATCTTCAGATTTTTTTCTAAGGATGGGATTTGGGTAAGTCAGAACCTTTAGAGTTTCGGCTTTAGAGCACAACTGATTATATGTGTAACTACTTGAATTTGTGAGTGTTTCCATTGAGCGCTTTATATCACACGTGTATCTGCTAGTGAAGAAGGGAGAGCTACCTTACATTGATGAATACTACTTTTTAAAGGGCAAAGAAATTAAGAAAAGAAGTGGTTTTATAACGATTGTTGTCAAAGGCTTTCCAACCCACTCATTTTGTTGGAAAAAATTAATTAAGTGAGGTGAGATCCTGTAATAGTGATCCACCAATACAAAGCCCATTGGCCGTCTCATTACGAAACTTTTAAAGAGTCTTAGTCGATTGGTTGTAGGTGCATCGCATCCAAAAGCATAGGTGGCAATAAAGCATTTCTTTGATGAAACCTGAATTTTCTTATAAGACTCTTGGAAAATCTTATCGTTTACCATTCGTCCTTTTTTAATAAATTTTCTAAGCATCTCTGAATTTACAATTTGGTAGGGCTGATTAATTGTAAATGTGCTGAACTGATCAAGAACTCTTCTAAGCTCTGTTTTTAAGTGTGGCGTGAGATCATAAATTTTAGCAAGATCCCAATATATATGACTTATTAAAAGCATTTCAGAGGTATCTCTTTTTTCAAAATGCTTTGGTCTTAGTGTGGCCATATCAGCGCCTTTAACTTCTGCAATAATTTTTAAATATTGATTGTAGTAAGTTATGGCATTGACGTAATCTTGAGTTGAATAGGCTTCCTGACCTTGGCGCGCTACTGTGATTCTTGTTTGGTATTTTTTATTTAAATCTTCTAATTTTTTTCTAGCTAACTGAGGTTTCTCTTCAGCTGGCGCAGCTGCAGCCGGCGCATCATCTTTTTCAGCACTAAAAAGGAGTTTATCAAATAGCATAGTTGGTAGTTCGGGACAATACGTGGAAAACCTTAATAAATAAAATTTATGTCGCTTGCTTTGCTACTAGAACCTATATGAAAGACCAAAAATAGTTTCCTGTGTTTTTTGTGCAAGAGTTCCAGTTGTTACAGAAGATCCGTTGGGTTTTGTTGTTTTCATCGCCACATCTATATTTAGTTTAGGACCAACCCAACTGATACCAATACCATTTCCTCTTTCACCCATGGCCTTATCATCAAATAAGCCAGCCCTTACGAAAAAATCTTTGAAAAAACTAAGTTGTAAGGCCGCACGATAGACTAGTGTATCTGATAAACCTCGGCGGTAGTCAGCACCCACATCGCCTATTAGGGCTATAAATCGTTTTAGAAAATACTGGCCTCCAACATAGCCTCTAGAGTCTTCAGGAGTTTTTCCGAGTGGGTCAACATAAAGAAGCCCCACTGTAAGTGATTCTCCTAGTGCGTGCATGGCTCCCATGGTGAATTGGTGGTACTTGTTTTTACTTTTTTCAGTGGGGAGTAATATGTCTTCATCGACAGTGTAGCGATATCCAGCACCTACGGCAGATGTTTTGCTCGCCATGCTGCCTAGTCCCGCAGAAAATCTTTTTCTTTTGTAAGGACCTTCTTGTTGAATGGTGTAAGAGAGAGCTCCCTTAGCGGCATTTTTCCCATCTGCCAAAATAACACCCAACCCATCAGATTTCTTGCCGTATTGCGAAGTTATCTTATTTGCTTCGCCTGAGCCCTTTAGTTTTAGATCGTGTTTTTGAAGGTAGATTGATGTAAAAGAAAAAAATGAAATTGAAGCAGGGTTAAGTATAGCTGCTTCATTCATTAAAACGGAGCCAACTCCTGAGCCTGCAGTTGATTTTAACCTGGCAGTTTCAAAGTCGTGGACCTTGGCGTGAATAGGGCCAGAAATAAAAAGTAAAAAGCTCAGGCAATAGATAGTTTGTGTCATTTTGTTTATCATACTTAAGTCCAGAGGTTATAAAATATAGAAACTAAGGATTATTATAATGAAGGTTAAAACAGCCGTCATCCCAATTGCTGGTAAGGGGACAAGATTTTTGCCAGCTACTAAGCAAATACCTAAGGAAATGATCCCAATTGTGGATAAGCCGATGGTTCATTATGTAGTAGAAGAAGCAGTGGAAGCCGGTATAGAACAAATTGTTTTTGTCACATCAACTGGTAAAGAGCAAATAGAAAATTACTTTGACAGAAATTGTGAGCTCGAAAGCTTTCTGCTTCAAAATGGGAAGGAAGAGCTCTATGAAAAGATTAAGAGTATTGGTCAAATGACTGAAGTTATAACAGTACGACAAAAAGAGCAGTTGGGCCTTGGTCACGCCATCGCATGTGCTGCGCCAATTGTTGGTCATGATCCCTTTGCAGTTCTTTTAGGTGACGACATCGTATTGTCAGAAAAACCAGTTATAAAACAACTTTGTGAAGTTCATGAAAATTATCAAAGTGGCACAGTTATTGGTGTCATGGAAGTTGATAGAAAAGAGACAGATAAGTACGGCATTATTAGTGGGTCTGTTCTTGATGGAGACCCTAAAACTTATACCATGGATAGTATGGTAGAAAAGCCAAAGCCAAGTGAGGCTCCAACTTGCCTTGCAACGCCAGGTAGATATATTTTAAACCCAGATATATTTCAGGCACTCAGTGAAATACCTAAAGGTGCAGGGGGTGAATACCAGCTCACTGATGCAATAAATTTATTGGCAAAAGATGGTGGAGTTTATGCTCATATTTTTGACGGCGATAGGTTTGATGCTGGAAATATTCCAGGTTACCTTAGGGCCACAGTGGAATTTGCATTAAGATCTAGTGAGTTTAGAAGTGATATGGAAAAAATAATTGTGGAAAAATTTAGTGAGATAAGGAAGTCATAATGTATAAAGCGGTATTGTTTTTTTTATCTACCACAATAGTATTTAACCTATGGGCGTTGCCCACAGTAGAGTCTTTGTTTAGAAATGGCAGCAATAAAGAAATTCAACAAGACACTGTTGTTCTTAAGTTGATGATTAGAGATCTGATGCCAAATGCGGATGATACACCTGAGGATATTGAAGTTCAGCCTGAATCAGATCAAGATCAACCATTGGTGAAAAAGGAAAAGATCGAAAAGGATATTTTCTTAAAAATGGTCTTTCACTTCAGTGATGAGGAAAAACTGAAAGTATCTCTAATCTGCTCTTATTATGGAGATGGCAGAATGTTAGATAGTGGTCTTTTAAGATATCGATATATAAAGGATATTTCAAAAGTCGTTGCAAGCAAAGAAGATGGCCTTTATGAAAGAGACTTATTTACCTCTCTAATGTCAATGCTTGCATTAAATACAGATCGAGATATAAAAAGCTTTTTTAGAAATTACGTACCTGACTTTAAAACGAATAAAAATTTAATTAATTTAGAAAAAGAATCTCTTCTAAAAAGGTATCAAAATTACCTGACAACAGTTGCTGACGAGCCGACTTTAAAGGAAACTCTGGTTTCACCTCTCAAGCCTGAAGTCGAGGAAGAAAAAGAATCTGTAAAAAATACCATGTCTCAACCAATGTATGTAGGTAAAGACCAGGTTTATATTGATAAATCAGGAAACGATTTCTTGCTTAAGGTTTTTCTCGGAAATTTCAAATCTTTATTCTCCAATGAGAAACATCAGTTGCAACTGACTTCTTATATGTCTGGTAAAGGTCAAACGACTTTTAGTTTTCATGACTACATATTATTTAATGGCATTCATGAGATGCCGAAAAATATACTTGCAAAGCTTGAAGATGATTCTTTTTATGAAATTAAGGTACTCAGTTTAAAGCACCTCACCTTTTCAAAAAGAGGGTACAATAAGCTTTTAAATAAATATCAGAAACTAACTGCAAAGGGCACGAACTATGAGCTGCCGAGGTTTGTTTTTTGAGTCAATATTGTGAAATTGCAGTAAATTTTCCCGGTCAAAATTCCGTTTTGACTTATAAGCACTCTATTGAGCTTGCAAGAGGTGATCTTGTAGAAATCCCCCTAGGCAGGAGAAAAGAAGTTGGTTGTGTTCTGAGCTCTGAGCTTAAAGAAGAAAGCCTAGTTAATTTAAATACTAAAATTAAATATAAAGAGGTCATTAAAAAAATTGATTCTGCATTTACTCTTGATGAGAATGAGTTGGAATTATTTAAATGGATGTCTAGCTACTATCATTATCCACTGGGAAAACTGATTTTTGATTGTCTTCCTAAACTTATGAAAAGACCCAGGCCACTAGACTCATTCCGTGGCAAGGGTGTTAAAGATCATTTTGAATTTACAGGTGAGCAAGAAGAAGCTTATAAAAGAATTAAAGTCTCACTAGGGACTGGTTTTTCAAAGTGGCTTTTACATGGAATCACAGGAAGTGGTAAGTCTATTGTATATTTAAAACTGATGAAAGATGTCCTAGCATCAGGCAACTCTGTCCTTTACCTACTACCTGAAATTAATTTAACATCTCAATTCTTAGATTTTTTTACAACCTACCTCGATGTGCCCGTATATACATATAATTCAGAAATATCTAATTCAAATAAATTTTTATTGTGGAAGACCCTCTATGAGGATCACTCACCCAAGTTGGTATTGGGAGTGAGATCAAGTGTTTTCTTACCCATCAAAAAGTTAGGTTTAATTCTTATTGATGAGGAGCATGATAATTCTTTTAAACAAGATAGCCGTTGTGCCTATAATGCTCGGGATGTGGCCATTAAAAAGGCGAGCTTGCAGAAGCTTCCTGTTGTTCTAGGATCTGCGACACCTTCTTTTGAAACCTATTTTCAATTTAGGATGGGAGCTAGTCAGAGTAACTATGTACGACTTGAAAATAGGGTTGGGGAAGGAAAGCCTCCAGCAATTGAAATTATTAAATCGACTCTTGAAGAAATAGATTCATCGATTTGGCCCTTTCAAAGTGAATCACTTTCTGCAGTTGATAGTGCAGTGAAAAAGGGTGAGCAGGCAATTGTATTTGTAAATCGTCTTGGGTTTGCAAGTTTTATACAATGCATGGGTTGTGGGAAAGAGTTTAATTGCCTCAACTGTTCTTCTAAACTTAAATTTTTTAAAAGAAAGAGAAAGCTATCGTGTTCACATTGTGAATTTGAAATAGATCTACCCAGTGAGTGCCCAGAATGTAGTTGTTTGACTCTTGAATCAAAGGGGTTTGGCACAGAAAAAGTGGTGGCAATATTAAAAGAGCAGTTTCCTAATTATACTATTGGTCGGTTTGATCGAGATGAGGTTACTACCTTCAATAAAATGGAAGAGGTTTTAAATAATTTTCATGCTGGAAAGATCGATATTCTTGTTGGTACTCAGATGCTTTCTAAGGGCCACAATTTTAAGAAAGTAAATACAGTGGTAGTTTTAGGTGCTGACAATCAACTAAATTTTCCAGATTTCAGGGCCTTTGAAAAAGTTTTTCAACTTGTTACTCAGGTTGCTGGTAGAGCTGGTCGTTATTCAAACTCTGGAAGAGTATTAATTCAAAGCTTTAATCCGGATCTTCCTCTCTGGAGTAGTGTTAAAAAAACTGATTATGATGGATTTTTTGCTGAGGAAATAAAAACACGAGAAGTTTTTTGCGACCCTCCATATTCCAAAGTGGCACTACTGTATTTTATTGGTACAAATCCCAGTAGAGTTCAAGAAGATGCTACTGGAGCTGCAGCCCTTTTAAGGAAAATGTGTGAAGAGCACTTTTCTAAGGTTGAAATATTGGGACCAAAGCCTGCCAGCATTGAAAAAAAATCAAATAAATACTATTGGTGTTTGCAGATTAAATCTAGCGATTTAAATCAACTACACAATCTAATTAACTCTTTTTTCAATAATATACGGAGATTTCGAAGCCAAGTGAAACTCGACGTAGATCCTCAGGTATATCAATAACTTTTAGTTTTTAAACGCCAGCGCTAAGGCCAAGTACTAAATTGTCCGATACTCATAGCAAGTGTTACTTGTGCGAGAAGTAGGATTTAAATTATGCTAATAGCTAATAGGATGTTCAAGACGAAAAAGACGTGGTTTTTAATCGTGTTGTGCGTGTCGTTTATTACTATTGGTAACATCAAAGCAGCAGCTCCTGAGGAAGATACTACTACCCCAACTCAAAGTTTTTCGGTCGATGCCATAGATTACAGTGTAAATGTATATGACGGGCTTTCTGAGCCAGCAACTTCTCAGCCTCATGTGGCACGTCCTCCAATCAGAGGTTCAGGAAACCCAATTGTGGAAACAGTTACAGCAGGAAGAGTAGAAGTCGAATATGAAGCAAAGGGAAGTTGTGGGAGTCGCGATACTCCTCAAGAGTCTGTACCCTTAGCTGTTCTTCACCGTTTTGCAGGGGACAGAAGAGGCACAAGAGTAAGTTATAAAAGAAAAACAAAAGATGGTTTTCCCACTGGTCAAGTAGGGTATCATATTGGTCCAATCCACGCTTGTTTAAAAGATCATGTAAAGCTAAGAACGACTATCGAGCCTGGAGAGAATGACGAGAGTAAAATATTTGCTTTTTCGCTTCTATTTAGAAGCTCAAAATCTTTCGAAAGTATGATGGAAGCGTGCTCTAGTGAAGATCCCAATTCAACACTACCATTTCTAAGAGTAGATGGCAGACTAACACCAAATCTAAATATGAGTAAAACTGATACGATCGTTATGCCCAATGGTGAAGGCGTTCAAGATCTAGGTGATAATAAGGTTACTGTTGTTTGGAAGTCAAAGGGTCCTCATTCTTTGAGAGAAACTCCTTTTGGTTTTGGCCCTGCACCAGTTCACACTGCTGATGAACACGGTCTTTTGGGCTGTGCTCTATATGAGCAACCAGCTGCTCTAGTGGGTGATGAAAAATTTAAAATTCTACCAAAAGTTAGCCAAATTGTTCTTGACGCTTGTCAGGATGCTGCCCCAGAGGCACTAGATGATGCTATAGATAAGTCTGCCATATATGGGTTTACCCAACTTGAATCAGAGCTCCTTTCAATGCGTGCACAAAAAGGCGAAGCTGAATTTTACAGATATATGGAAGCTTTAGATGACCCTGAAAAGTATGATTCTATTGTAGGAGGTACAAAAGTATATGACCTTATAGAGCAGTTTGGAGCAGATGTTCTCGATCCAAAAATTGATGAGCTTAGGGCCCTTTACAAAAAGTGGTTACCACTTAGAAAAGGCAAAGTGACTGCCAGTATTGAAAGGAAACTTAGAGATCTTGAATCTCAAATGGATGTAATAAAAGGCGATATTCAAAGAATTTTTGATACATATCTTCCAGATACAAAGGTAACTGAGCTTGAGAAGGCTGGTGACTTTGTGTTGGCTGAGAGAATGCATGGACTTTTAACCTATAAAGCTTGGAATAAATTAGCTGCAACTCATAGTGATGGTGATCACGAAGGTGAATTTATTTCTCCGGCCCACATAGATGCTTTTATAGTAGAGAAAAAAGATGAATATAAAGATGAGCAAAAATCTACTCGAAGAGATTGGCGAGTTCAAAATGGATACGAAGCCGCTCCAAGTTCCAGAAAACTTATAAGACAGTTTGAAGAAGATAGAGAGGATGAAGACGAGAAGTATAAAAGAGCTATGTCAGATGCTGCCAGCAGTTTGAAATCCTACTGTGGAAGTATGACGAGCTACTGTGGAAGTAACCCTCTTTCAGCTAGTTGTATTGGAAACCTGGGAGTTGTTAATAGCAATCCACGTATTTCAAGTTGTCTTTCAGATATAGGAAAAGAAATGCAAGAAGATGGTGATAGTGTCATAAATGTTGCAGGCCGAAGATGTGATGCTGCTAAAAAATGTCCTGGAGTTGTAAGCTATCGAGGTCATACCAACCGTAAAATGAAAGATTGTGCTTATGCATATGAAGATTACTTTTGCTTTCAATACCGACATGCCAAAAAGTTAGCTCAAATTAATAGAGATGAATCGAGAGAAGTTGCTGAAGCAGAAAGGCTTGAGGATTTAGCCGAAGAATATGAAAAGGCTAATGGCGGAAGCGGTCGATCTCGCTTTGCAAGTTTGAGCGGTGGCGATGATGACGATGACGACGATGATGATGACTACGACTCACGTAGAAAAGATGACGACGACGATGAGGCTAGAGATAGCGCACTTGCAAGAGGAAGTCAGTGGAGCAATGGACCATTTAATTTTGCTAATGGAGGAGGTCAACAACAACAAGGGTATCCACCTGGTTACAATCCATTTTTATCACAACAATCTGGCTTTCAGGTAGGCGTTGGAGTTAATGGTCAACAAGGCTATTATCCACAGCAAGGGTATTATCCTCAACAGGGATACTATCCTCAGCAGGGATATTATCCACAACAACAACAGTACAACTACCAATACCCATTCCCACAACAGGGCGGATGGGGAGTTCAAGGTGGCGTACAAGGTGGTTGGGGCGCGCAAGGTGGAGCACAAGGTGGATGGGGCACACAAGGTGGTTGGTCACCTCAAACAACAGTACCCGGGTCGTCTAATGGCAATCCATTTGGTTTTCGCTAAAAAATCTCTCTAGAAAGCAATTCCTACGCGAGCTTGGGCCATGAATGTGTTGGTGATTTTTTGTTTTGTTCCGTTAGAGTTGGTGTATTTATAATAGTCCCCAACAAAATGATAACCTGAATCGAGACCAATTTTAACATTGGGGTTCCAAGCATATTCGAGGCCCATATCAACTTCCCAGCCGTATTCTTTGTCTTGTTTTCCGCTGGCAGTAAAGCTTGCGTTGGTCTTTTCATCAAACCCTTTTCCGCCACCTTTAGGAGCTTCATTTGCAACTGCATAGATTAGGGCAGTGCTAAAGCTCCAAGTATCATTTTGATATTTTCCGTGAAGCTTAGCGTACTTTGCATTTACTATGTATGAGTCGTAGATGTATTGATCAGGGTCCGTAATCGCCAGAAGGTTATAGCGGAACATGAGGTTGGCGATTTGGTAGTTTGGATGAAGGTACGTAGCTTCATATTTTGTTTGTCCGCCATCGTCTCCAGAAACATGTCCTAAGTCTAAGTTAAGATTCCATCTATCACTTAGCTCTAATTTATTTTCTAGAATGACTGCCATGGACTTCATTTTAGTTTCAGTTTGCTTATAGTCACCACCACTTGTGTAACCACCAGTATTGTAGACCTGGCCTACGTCACCACCTACTATTGGAACTTCAATGCCTACACTGTATGCACCGAAACTTTTATCAACATAAAAATCCCATGCCTTAACATTGGTATCCCCTAGGGTTGAATTAGTTGCTAGGCTACCACCAGAAACATTTCCACTGGCAAGAGATGCATTTTGAGCATTAGAACTTCGTTTGCTAAATAGTATCCCAAATTTAAAATCTTTTTCTGTGCTGGAGTAAAGAACTGAGACCCCCCATTCAGTAATATCAGTTGCTTTTGTGAGCTGTCCTGAAGATTGGATTTTTGACCAAAAGGGATAGATATGGAAATTGCTAAGTTTGAATTTTGCTGTGATACCGTCTCTGATACTAGAGTGTCTGTCCCAAGCTTCAGCACCATCATTATAAAGAGCTCCGAGACCCCATCCAAAAGGATGTCTACCAATAACATAAGTAGCAGTGTCACTATAAAGTTCCATGTAGAATTTAGTAAGGCTTAAGTTAGAACTTCCACTTGAGGTATTGTACATGTAGAGCGCATTACCGAATGTTTTATTGAGGGTACCAGCAGCTAGCTTTTTTCTCTGAGAAAAGTCATCGCCAACCATTCCACCGCCACCGTAACCGGTAGTCATTTCACCAGTAATTGTTACTGAGTCATTGATAATAATAGATGGATTCAGTCTGAAAATATAACTTTGAAAGGAAGCATTTTTTCTGTTTCCGTAAGAGTTATTGAGAGTCTCTGATCCAACGTTCCCATAAGTCCCGCTGTTGATAAGGGCATCACTTCTTCGATAAGAATCGATGAGAGTTGTGTCGACTCCAAAAGTTCCCTTCCAATCTATTGGCATGGAAAATGCTGACCCTATAAATGTGAGGGCCGTGGTAGTGATAATTAATACTTTATACAATTGGTTCATTAAGTCTTCCGATTTGAGTTCTCTTTACGGGCAGCAAGCTGACGTTTTAAAGTATGAATAATAGAAAATAAGGGGCAAACTGGCAATTAAACATCAGGTAGAGGTTTTGGGGTGCTGAGCAGCTTATGGTTAAAAAGCTAACATTCATTTTTCTTGCGGTGGCACTTGGCACTGCTTTGATATTTTTTGGGTGGTGTTTTTATATCATAAGCGGCAGTGAGTTAAACATTTTTCATGAGGCGAAGCGGCCAACACTCTCTCCTCAAAAGACTCTCTTGGAGTCAGATTCAACAGTCCTACTGGGCGACCTTAAAAGTTATCTCATTTTTTCAGAAGAAATTACGGAGATTAAGTCAAAATTTGAATCAGGCGATTTAGTACGCAAACCGGATGGCTATATACTTGTGACAAAAGACTTAAGTCTGTCGCCCCTTACTGACAATCATTGTGAGTTTCCCTACTGTTACCAACACCGACTAGATTTTAATAAATTACCCGCCAAATTGTGGAAGGGGCTCATTGGCATTGAAGATAATCGATTCTTGCAGCACTCGGGGGTAGATTATTTATCCATTCTGCGAGCTCTTGTGGCTGACATAAAAGAATTAAAAATGGTTCAAGGCGGCTCTACTTTGACTCAACAATTGGTCAAGAACCTC
>Ga0257116_1001694_pt1 | contig 13279 bp, 11 predicted proteins | sample SI112_120mmetaG_FD_190150 | JGI IMG/M metagenome (GOLD analysis project Ga0257116, IMG submission 190150) | Marine microbial communities from Saanich Inlet, British Columbia, Canada - SI112_120m | ecosystem: Environmental > Aquatic > Marine > Inlet | place: Canada: British Columbia | collected...
ATGAAATGAATCTGCAATCAAATTGTTATTTTTTAATTCATTATACATAAAAGGAGGGAGACGTTTAAAATCTTGAGCTGTTTTATCAGGATATTTTCTTATATACGATTCAGCCATTCCCATAGGAATTAATTTTTTTGCAATCGTTATTATTAATTTTCTATCCTTGTTAGGAAGTTTTCCAACAACGGGTTTTAGGGCGGCTTTTATATCTCCCCCAAAATCTGTATTTGCAATCCGTTTATATTCTGCCATAATATAATTAGGATATTCAGTTTCTTGGAAATCTTTAAGCACATTATAAGGATAGTGCATCACATCGAAGTTTCCATCAGCATCTTCCCAGTTTCCTGCCCAGTTTACTTGCATCATGCCTTCATCGTTAATAGGAATCACAATTTCGTTTTGTCCATATTCATCTTGCTCAGGGATGTTGAATTTCAGATGAGTTCCAGGTATTATTTCAACACTATCAAATGAAACATGATAATGTTTTAATGCCATTGCGAGTGAGACAGATGGAAAAAGTCTATCTTCATAAAGGCCGATAAGGGGATATTTACGCATGACGCCATCCGCATCAGCCTTCGCTTGGAAAAAATAAATTCCTGCTGATTTTTGAATAAATATTTCTACGGGAAATTCTCCGTCATAAAAATCAAAAATAGTGGCATAATCTTCTCGGTTTACTTTACGAAATAGATTTAATGAATCCATAAGGTTTAGCCGAGTTGTTTGAACGTCTGTTCTGTCTTTTACTCTTTCTTTTTTCTTTGGCTGAGGTTTAAAACTTTGAGCAAATGTTACATTCCCCGCTATTTCAGATGCATTTGCCAAATCTGAATCTGGGTTAGGGAAAAGGTTTTTTACTTGATCCATTGATAATACTGAATCAGCAATAGCATTTAATGCTTTATAATTCAGTTTTCGTTCGCTGTTTTCTATAAAGTAAATATCAAAAGCAAGCAAATCCATTCCATGCTGTCCTGCTGCTTTTACCATTGGTAAATGTTTTTCTCGACTCCAAGGATCCCATTTCCCAATAGTTTGTAATGCCCGGACATCAATATCCAATGTAGCAATATCATTTCGGGTTTCGATCCGTCCCCTTTGATTAAACCGCATGTCCAATAATTTATTTTCTATCGTATCATATACGCCAAATAAAGATGCAAAGGCTATTAGGCCAGAAATACTAAATGCGATAATTAAATATGGAAATTGTTTGTTCATTTAATTTACCTAATAATTGTTGGAGTAATAAAGATCAATAGCTCTCTCTGTTCTTTTTCTATAGAAGTAGATCGGAATAATGCACCTAAGTAAGGAATTTTGCTCAATATGGGTACAAACTTAATATTTTCAATTACATTTTCAGTTATGAGACCTCCAATTATAACAGTTGAGCCATCATCAACTGTAACTTGGGTACGCACAGTTCTTTTAGTAGAGCGCGGCTTGTCAGATTTCGAGTCCGCAGCGCCGAGTAATGCTTCTACAGTTGCATTAACAATGAGTGTAACTCTATTCCCTTCATTTGATCGGGGTATCACTTGAAGTTTAATACCGATATCTTTTTCCTGAACTGTATTAAGATTAAAAAAATTCGGGTTACTATTAGTCGATGATTGTCCAAAAAGCGAAGTATATTGAGAGTTAGACTGGTTTGTCATACCTTCAATATACACAGTAGTTACCACATCCACTTCCGCTTGGTGATTGTCCATTGTTGTTACTTGAGGACTTGATAAAAGTTTTGAATTACCCTGTGCCTGCATAATTTTTAATGCATTCACTAGCTGCGCAGGACTAAGTGTCCCGACAACCAAATTGTTAAAATTGATAGGAAGGGAAAAGGTAGAAGTATCTACACTCGCCCCTATTTGAATGGGGGTTCTGGACCAGTCAACACCGAATCCCTGAGAAGTGTCTAGTTGTGATTCAATAAATCGAACAGCAATATTGATATTCAAAATCGGTGTATCCAGTTCCTGAATTAATTTCCGGACTCTGGGAATATTTTCTTGGACATCAGAAATAATTATAATACTTGCTGTTCCACTGCCCCCTTCAGCACTTCCTGATACAATAGGTGAAAAAGGCTGGAGTGAACCTCGACTCGTCAGCACCGACTTAAGTGGTCCTTTTAAATCATTCGAACTAATATATTTTAACTTAATGACAGCTGTTTCCAACTCACCAATCATTTCATTATCGGTAGTTTTTATAATAATGATATTTTCTTGAACAAAATAACTATATCCTATTGGTTTTAATATAGCATCCAATGCTGCACGTACGGTTACATCATCCAGATTAGCTGTAATTGTATCAGCTAAGTTGGGACTGATCATCATATTGAGCCCTGTTAATTCACTGATCATCATTAATACATCTTTTATATCAGATTTTTTCAAATTGATGGACATAGTTTGATTTAAATCATATTTACTTCCAGTAACATTAAATGGTGCAGTTGGGTCATTTTGTGCGTGGGGAGGGGAAAAGAACCCAATGATTATCCAAAGAGCCAATCCAAAGAATGTCATTCGTCTCATTTTAAGACCCAACATTAACGACATAATTATTATTCCCTTGTCTGAAGGTTATTTCACGAGGGTTTATTTTTTCAATAATCATATTATTAAATTTTTCTCCTACTCTAAAGTTTTTCCCACTAATTCGAACAAGAGATTCATTCTCAATTTTTAAAACACCTTCAATCTTGATATTGTCCATAGTGGAAACTCTATTTGGAGAATTCCCTTTAGTTGTTTTAGTAATATTATTTTTTAGTGGTATGTTTTTTACTCTTTTAACAAACGGATTTACCCCCCATCCTTGGAGAGATAAAACATCCTTGGAGACAAGAGTGAATTCACTGGATTGATCTTTAGAATTTGAATTATTAATATTGTTAATCACTTTATTATTTGGTTTATTTTGTCCATTATTTCTTTTCTCTACCTTTGATTTTGTAGCTAAAGTTTGCTTGGATGACTTTTCAGAAGCTATACTTATTTTATCAGCAATCATTACAAGAATAGAAATGCCAAGCATTGCCAACAATATTTTTAACCTCGGTGTCATAATTATCGATCTAAACTAATTCAAAATTAATGGTTTCCAAAACATTTTTATCTGAATCTAGAATGACAACTTTCCATTGCCCCATATTTTCAAAATTGAAATCATATTTAGAGATAGCATTAATTAATCCTTCCTGCTTAATATTAATTAAAACACGATACATCAGTTCATTATTTGAATACCAATTATGAGAAATGGTCCCATTTTGCCTGTTTTGCTTTGTAACTGTTGTGAAACAATAGAGTCGCCCAATAGATACTGGAAATGATTCCCCAGGTAAAATGGGACCATTTGTTTCTAAATCGATTTCTTCACATATTAGTGCTTTTTCTAAAGAATAATCGGAAGAAATGTTTTCAGAATTATTATTGGGTTCAGGTTTTTTTTCACCATCTTTGGTATCTTGAACTTTTTGAGTATCTTGAACGATATTAGTTTTTGGTTTAGGTGTTGATTTTTTTGGTTTATTTATGGGCTTTTTCTTTTTTGGAACGGCTTTAACTGTATTTACTCCCTTCTGCCCAGATTGCAAATACACATAAGTTATCAACTTGATATTCTGAGCAATTTCTGATCTCCCATTTTTAATTTGAATATTACTTGCTGTAATACGATAGGGCAAAGTTTTCATTGCATCTAGAAATTTCCCCAGCTGAATAAAATTGCCTTTCATTTGAATATCAATAGGGTATTTTTCTACTAAAATAGTTTTTTGAGAATTTGGTATATTTATAACTTTTTTCTCAAGAGGAACTTTGGAAGGTGAAAATGTGCCTACATCAAAGTTGTGTTTTATCAATAAATCATAAAGCGCATCAGATGCATGATCATAATTTCGTTTATATGGAATCTTATTGAGTATATCTTGAAAAGATGTATTCAGAGAATCCCATTTTGCTTCAACACTTGGCAGACCAATTTTCATGTTTTTATACAAATCTCTGTTTTGACTAATAGATGAATGTTTGGCTAAACTCTCTTCATATAATGATTGCACATTATGGTGGAAAATAAAATACCAAAAAAGGGAGACCGCGAAGAGGGCTCCTATAAGGACGAAAAAAGCATTCCTCTGATTTTTTAAAAACTCATTCATTATATTATACATTTGAGTACAAAAGTCAGCTCCTGTACGTCTAGACCTTTTGTTGTGTGATTACTTACAATTTCCACTTGACTAAAAAGAGATGTTTCTTCTAAATCGTCTATAAATATTTGAAAAATACGATCTTTATAGGCAGAATTTGCTGAAACAGTTCCTGAAAGTTTTAATATACGAAATTGGGCATCAACCACTTTAATCTCAGACCTAATTTCTTGACCATAAGCATAATTTTGAGATACCTCCCAACCCATTTGAAAACGAACTTCGTTAAAAGTAATCTCATCAGGTGTATGGTGGCTTAGAAAACGAAGGGTTGAGATGATTCGTTGAAAATATTCCGTATCGTGGCTGAGTTCGTTGAGCTGGGTTTCTACGGAAGCACGATTTTCATCCATGGCGTTAAATGTATCCTTGATGGGTGATAGCTGTTCAGTTTCCCTTGTTAATGACTCCAATTCGTTGGAAAATGTTGTATGCTTAAGTGATGTCCAACCAGTAAATGAAAATAAACTAATCAGCAAGAGAGCCGCTGCTCGAATACCAATTTGTACCATAAGTCGGAAAGATTCACTCTGTTTAAACACAGGCGGAAGAAGATTTACAGTTTGAGGTAAATTGAGTGCGGAGCCCAATGCGGATGTCAATATAGGTAATGGAATTTTAATCTGATCTCTTTCACTTTCATCGGGTAAAATAGCAATATTTCTTAACGGGTTAATAAAAGTTGTAATAATATTTAGATGCCCTTCGAAATATTCGTCGATAGATTCAATTTCAATAGCGGTCCCTGACAAAAACAGTGTGGACGATTCGCTCACAGGAAAATTCCTTTTCAAGCCTGTCAGACAACGATCTAACTCTCTGGACCAGCTTTCAATAATGGGTCGAAGTTGATCATCTGAAGAAAGTCCAGTCACAGATTTTGTCTTACCAGGAAGAAGGGAAGGGGGAACCCTGAAATGCTCTTGACTCATAGTTGAATCTGTTAGCGCATCATTGATGTTTTGAATACCGATTGCTAAAGGATGAATGATCTGAAGGCATCCATCTGAATACCCCAATAGAAAACTCTCAGTTTCGCCCATATGCAAAACAAAACAAGTTTCTTTTGCCTTTTCTGGATAGTTCCAAATAAAGGCATTATGAATAGCCATGGGAACAGGGTGCCACCAGCGCACAGCCCAGTCCTTTCCCGAAAAAATATCTCCAGCTTGTTTTAATCTATCATGATTGGTTATACCTACAAGAACAATTTCTTTATTTTTCCCTTGATTGACCGCATCATGCTGGAGAAGGTCGGGCTCAAACGGAAGTTGCTTTTTCGCATTCCAACCAATGATTTTTTTACGATCTTTCTGACTATTTTTGGGTATATCCACTCGTTTTAAATACATGAGCGAATCATTGATAGACATCGCGATAGATGCTCCTGATGCCACAGATGCAATTATTTTCTTTGTGAGAAAATCTTTGCTTTCTACTGATCGTTCACAAATTTTCAAAATATTATTCACGGCATTGGACGCACCTTCTGGGTCTTCAATAAAATCGATCTTTTCCGGATGCGTATAAACTTGGATATCTATGAGGCGTTTTGTTTTTCGATGATCCTGTAAAACAACTGCTACAATTTTATTGCCGTCAACAGCCAAGCCTAAAATAGCTTCTTCGCGCAATAGGACAGGAGGTGAAATTCCTTCAGGAAATTGACCGGGGTGGACCACGGGATCTGCCGGACGAATGGTTCCAGATCGGTTGTCTGTAACAGGATCCGAAATGGGTTTCTCAGGTTTTTCTTTTTCGATTGGGTCAGGATCAACCGGAGTCGGAGTCGTTTTAATTTTTTCTACAGGTTTTGGAGTGACAGATTTAGTTTCAGGTTTTTCAGGTTCTAAACCGACAATATCATCTTCGTCGTCTTCGAGAACCAACTCTTCAACTGTTTCTGGGCTATCAACGGGAGCAATGCCTCCAATCCAATCATCATCGTCTTCTTCTTCTTCGTCAATGACTGGTTCTACTTTTTCTATTTTATTTTTTCGCAATACATTGAGGAGTTTATTAGCTGCAGCTGTGGCTGCTTCTGGTTTTTCTTTTTTTAATAGTCCTGTTGGAGATTTTCCCGCTAATACATCCTGAAACATTTTGGTATCAATAATGTCTTTTCCCTCACTGATCATATACAAGAGAAGCTGATGGCATATTTTAGTTACTTTTCTTGGGAATCCATTTGTATAACGAAAGATTTTTTCAACAACTTCATCAGAAAACCATTGGTGATCTTCAGCGCCAGTGACATTGAGACGATGAGTTATAAAGCCATCTGTATCATCTAAGTCCAAAGGACCAATCTCATAATGGAAGGATATACGATCCTCAAAATTTGGATATTCCTTAATAATACTTCCCATTTCAGGTTGACCAAAAATAATAAGTTGGAGAAGTTTATAATCATCAGTCTCAAAATTTAGTAATGTTCGAAAAGCATCTAAATACTTTGCTTCAAGATTTTGCCCTTCATCAATAATCAGGATGAGAACTTTGCCTTGTTCCACACCAATTTTTAATAGATGATGCTCAATAATATTTCGGCAGTCCTGTACAGAATCCCCTTTTTCATTAATATCAAATAATTCAATAAGATGCTGAAGTAAAATGAGTTCTGACTCAAATTTAGGGTCAAGAATCAAGTAGAAGTCATAGATATCTGATTCATCATCAAAGATTTGGATTAATTTTCTACTAACAGTGGTTTTTCCTACACCCACTCCTCCTTGCACAACAGATAAACCTCGGCGCATCCGAATGGCAAGTTCAAGCCCTTCTAGACATTGCCGATGTTCTGTTGCATTATAGAACAACGCAATATTCGGCGAAGTTGTGAATGGATCCGCCGAAAGACCAATAGATTCAAAAAGATTCAGAACTGAATCCCCTTATTTATATTCAAACGATTATTATGTAGTTAAAAATGTGTAAATCATGTACGCGCCTGCCAGAATGGTAAGAAAGCCAACATGGTATCGATATTTCATGAAAAAAGGATCTGTCATGATGAGATGATTTGCATGTTTTTCCATTTTTAAAATTGTATTTGGTGAAATAATAAGCAGCAAACCGAAGATTGCAGTCAGGATGCCAATTGCTAGTACAATTATCATTTTCTTTCCTATTGTTATGTTAGTCGATGGAGAACCAATTATCTAAGTAATTAATTTAAGGAATAAAATGGTAAAAGAATACCACCGAAACCGACGGCTGAAGAATCTATTCTGCTAAAATTATTTTTTTAAAAATGGGATACCGAATTCACATAGAATACACTACCCTATCTGATTTGCTTTTAGGGAATTAATATTCTAAATAGGAGCCAGGAACGACCATAGGATCTAGCCCAATATTCAATCCTAAAAATGTAGGCATATTTCCTTTGGTGATAGAAGCACTATTACCCTGAAAGTCCACGGAATATTTTGAAATAACTGAACCAGTAATGTCACTGTCACCTACCAATGAAAAAGAAGAACCATAATTTAAAATGGTTCCATAAACCTTGCTTCCGTCCAGTTCTAGGCTGTTACCCTTAGATATGATTAATCCATAAATAGTAGAATTATTAAAATCGGCAACTCCTTTTGAGTAGATGACAACTGCTGACCCCAGTTCTGTCCCAATCTCAGAACAGTCTGAAATGGTAAGATTCCCATTGCAAATTAGGAAAATATTTCCATTAATCGTTGTGTTTGAACTAATACTCAAGTTGCCATTTACGACAATAAAACCAGGTCCGTTCACGATTGAGCCCGATATGTTAAGGTTGCTATTTGTCAACAATTGGCTGTTAGAATAACTGCTTAAATTAATCGTTGTATTAGTGAAGGTTGAGCTACCCATTTTGGGGAGAGGAGGCCCATCGGTCCAAAACGCGCCATTATTAATGGTGCCATCATTGTTGGATTGGGTCTGGGTGTCATTCGCTATGGAACCAGTATTTTCCTGGAAATTGTAGTATGCTGTTAATCCAGACTCATTCCCAGCAAGAACCGTATCTTTTTTAACCGCGATCTGACTGGCTGTACGTTCCACGTTCCAGAGTCGAACTTCATCGATCATCCCTGCAAAGTACTTGGCTGTATTGTAATCTCCACTGTGAAATTTTGTATCTTTGTTACGTCCGATAGAAACATCTCCACTATGATTCCATAGTTTGGACCCCTGTCCAGAGCCGAACTGCGTACCATCAAGGTAACCTTTAAATGCATTATTAGTGACAGAGTTTCCTCCGTTCAAAGTAAGGGCTACATGGTGCCAGGTATTACTCTGGATATTACTTGTTGATAACCAGGTTCCAGGGGCCCAGGCACTTTCACCGTTTGGCTCATTCCAACCACCTACATAAAGATGTCCATCATACACGTAAATATTAAGTCCCCTAATGGTTCCGCCTTGTTCATAAATCGTTTGTTTTCTTGAAGTTATATTTTTATTCTCAACTTTGAACCAAGCCTCTATCGTTTTCTGAGTATGATTATTGCTACCAGTATTGATGTCACTAGAATTATTGATTCTGACATAATCATTACTTCCATCAAAACCCAAGGCATAATTATTGTAGGTACTGGGAGCCGATGCTGCGCTGGTTAAAAGAGCTTCATACTCTGTGATATCTAGCGTTGGAAATGACGGCGGGGAAGAAAGGAGAGTCCCACCGGTTCCTGTGCTTGTGTATGTTACCCCACTATTTGTACCGCTATTGGACTCAATATTACCGTTGTAAAACATATCTCCATTAATGGTACCATTGGGCTCTGTAAATGTCTCGCTATCAGAATTATCGCCGTAAAAGGAAAAGCAGAATGCTTCCGGCATTGGTGAGATGATCAAACGCAGGTTTCTCTCAACATCATTGATGGTAGCGGTGCTTTTAACAGTAATATATTGGGAATAGGGAAGAGGCGCTCCAGTTTCATTATTCTGGGTGTCAAAAGAGACAGAATAGCTGCCATTATTAAAGTTCCCAGTGATGTTAGAAATATTTCGTGACATCTTATAAGACTGCATAGCATGCTCAATTCCAGTCAAGGCAAGGTTTCGTGCTTTAATATCCAATGCATGAAAACTAGCATTTCGTGACTCCTGGATCACTAATCGGGATAAATAAAAAGCAAATAAACTGAGTAAAATGAATATCCCCATGGTGGATGCCATTAGTAATGCACCCGATTCTGAACCGAGCTTTTTTGATAGTGTCTTGAGCCTAATCATGATAGGACATTTTCTTTCCAAATCTGAAATTTTGCGGATAAATAAATGAAGAGAAACGGACCGAATCATCATCTTGTTTAAAAGATATATCCAAATACAATAATCGAACAGAATCTGCACGTGTTTCCGTTAATGTTTGACCAGTAGAGAGAGATATTTCTCCCAGTGATTCATTGAAATATCGAATCCTTGATGAATTTGGGTTTAATTGGTTCGAAAGGGGATAAGTAGTGCCTGAAGTGGCGGTATAATTCAATCCACTTAAGCCAGAAAAGGCAAATTGGACTGTTTCATTTTTAGCATTGATGGCATAAAAATTGATAGGTCCAGATAGGTTGAAATTGTCTGAATTTCTTTGAAGTCCACCTTCACGACTCATTCTCCAGAATGTACTCCGAGCTTGACTGAGAAAACTTTGTCGATAAACAGTCTCTTTATAAATATCGGCCCCCTGCCCCAACATTGCGGCTGCCATCGTTCCAATAATGCCAATCGCCAGAATGACCAAAACCATTTCGATTAACGTAAAGCCAGTTTGATTTTTAATTGAAAATGGTTTTTTCATCATAGTCCAGAACTCACAATAAAAGTATCTCTTAAAGCAGGAATGGATTTATGGTTAATTTCAATCATAATGCGTTTATAATCAGTTGGACCAGTAACAGCTGTATGAAAACCACTGGAAGATTGGACATAAGCCACCTTAACTGAACAGCCAAAGGCTGTCTGATTTGGGTATTCGGATAAAGCAAATAAATGATAATCATCTAAATCATCTCTAAATGTTTCTCCAGATTCGATGCCAAGTGTGGTTGACCAGGGAGAAGTTGTATTCTCATCAAATTTTCGACTACGAATTTCTTGAACTTTATCGTTGAGTAACACAGCCTGCATTGTTAATAATTCTGATTTGGCTCGCATTGTTTTACCCGTATTTAGAGCTTGGAGTAAAATAATGAATCCTCCGGAGAGAAGAAGAAGTACAATAAGCACCTCTACTAAAGAAAAACCATGATAAGTCTGTTTTAATTTCATGGTGTTGAAATAGACCAATGGCCCGTTACTGTTTGGATTGTTATAGTATTATTTGAATTTAAAGTAACCGTTCCGCCCGCTATGGTGCTTCCCCAAGGATCAAAGGATAAATTTGCTGATCCATTAAAATTCGCATTTGTAATATCTACGCCACTATATTCGGATCGATCAAAGGAAATGACACCATTAACACTACCGGGATAATCAGAATATAGAGTTTGATTCCCAGTCGGACCTTCATAAATAGAATAGGAATCATTGGATGAATTAAAAGCTATGGTAATGGTATCATGCCGTGCCATGGATAATGCTTTTGTTTGTTCAATATCAGATGTGATTTGTTCGATTGCTGCTCGAACTTTGATAGGATCTAAATTATTTAATATGCGTGTAAAAGCCGCTCCACCTAGAATACCTAAAATGATGATGATTATGATTAACTCAATATAGGTAAAGCCATGGGAATGTTTTTGGATATTCGCGTGTTTCATGCTTATCCGAATTTAAATAAAAAAGGCTCCATTATTTGGAGCCTTTTTTATTTATTTAAGACAGAATCTTAGTCAACACCAGATGTTCTTGCGCCCATGCTTCCAGGGGCTGCATTCGCACCTGATTGAGTCCCTCTCTCATAATCCCAATGCCAGACCGTATTGTCTGCACGTTGGTGAGTGATATTGGCAGTACCCGCATAAAAACGCCATTCGCCATCTGCATCTGCATTTTCGCTTGTAGCATCATAACCAGCTGGTTTTGTTTCTAAAGCGGTAAACGGATCTGTTGGCCAACTTCTACGTCCATTAGCCATTAGCTGTTCTGTCGCAAACGTTTCTAGACCTGATGTAATTTGGGAAATGACTGCATCTTCTGCTGCTTCTTCAGCTTTTTGGACTGAAGAAAGGTAGCGTGGGATGGCCACTGCCGCTAGAATCCCGAGTATGATGGTAACCATAATCAATTCTATCAGGGTGAAACCTTTGTTGTTTGTTTTTATTTTCATGATTTTCATTCCTTATGTGTCCTTTGGTATGTATGGTAATTTAAGGTGCCTGATATTAATATCCGCTTATGGTTTAAGGGAAGTATGATATTCAGCAGGATTCACTAAGTCAGCGATATATACTGTTGGCGCTTCAGCACCATTTCCAGGGACAACAGCATAAATATAGTGTCCATCCTGAAAAGGAGACGCAATAACTTTACCACCAAAAGCGCCCATCCATTCAGTAGCACCTACATAAGTACCAGCATCGTCAGCAGCAACGCTATGAGCAGTTTCATTAGCCGCTAAGATTGGGGCATCTGCATGTGCTTTTCCAAAGACAGAAACAAAATTAGCACCAGTAGCACTAGTGTAACTACCAAAATCTGCAATATCACTTTTAATAAGAGTTAATGCAGCATTGATTTCATCAATTGTAGCACCTACTATGCCATATCCACCTACAGGATTTGTATATTTATCCTGACCTGGGAAACGACCTTTTTTCTCTTCAGTCGCTTTAGCGTTATAGAAGTTACTAGCAGCTTGAACAATTAAATCCATATTGGAGTTTGTTTTCTGCTTTTCAGCACCAGCACCCACACCAGAGAATTTTGGTGCAGCAACCGTTGCCATTGTACCCATCATTGATGCAACTACAGCAAATTCTGCTAGAGATGCGCCACGGGTTCTTTTGATACGTTTGACCCAATTGTTGATTGTTTTTTTCATTATTATTCTTCCTTCTTGTTATTTGATACCAATAACAATACAAACCCTATGCCAAAAATGGAAATAATTGAAAATATATTAGTTTATTGATTAAATAAATTGTTTTTCCGACAAAAGATACTATTAGCTTAAGGATAATAAGGTCTGAGTAATACGGTAGAGTGTAACAATATGAGATACTCAATATGATGCAATATGTATAATATTGTTATACTAAAGAAAATTAAAGCAACTATTTAAAGCAGATATATTTTAGAATATTTGGGAAAAATGTTAAAAGAGACCCAATATTAAAGTGGTCCCACAGAAATCATGAATAAAAAAGAATGTTTCATTATGATTTGGGATTCTCAACATCTCTTTTGCCAAGTTTTGTAGCAAATTATGATATTATTATATACCATTTTATAGTGCTATTAGTGACAAAAAATATTCCTTATATAGAATATGTATAAGACTGATTAAAAGATGGACTATCCGGATCGGTATCTTTCAGTGTTATCGAATGTTTCATTGTCCCATCTGATTGCAATTCATAGGTCGTCTCATAATAAAACGGGTTATCTTGAGAGTTAATAGGAACGTGTCCTGTACTGAATAAATCTTTAGGTGCTAGATTAGAAATAGTTGAATCAATGGGAGCATTGGCCCACTCTTCGTCCATGAGATGATCTCCATCTGTTGGGCTAGGGGGAAAGTGTGGATTCCCAGCCATATGGTTGCGATAATAATATTGAAAAAACGTTTCCCGAATCACATTCATATTGGTAACGTTTGTATCTTTTTGTGTTTGGTATTGGACTTTACTAAAACGTGGAATAGCGGTACCGGCAATAATACCTAAGATTGAAATTGTAACCACCAGTTCGTTTAAAGTGAATCCATTTTGGTTTTTTTTTGATTGCATTGTTATTTTTTGAACCGAATCTAAAAAGGCTCCAAAAATGGAGCCTTTTTTATTTATTTAAGACAGAATCTTAGTCAACACCAGATGTTCTTGCGCCCATGCTTCCAGGGGCTGCATTCGCACCTGATTGAGTCCCTCTCTCATAATCCCAATGCCAGACCGT